>UMBU01067680.1_pt1 | contig 37666 bp, 18 predicted proteins | sample 1964051 | NCBI WGS metagenome assembly UMBU01 (sample SAMEA4835949, study PRJEB28245) | human gut metagenome | biome: gut microbiome; material: fecal sample | place: Denmark | collected 2008
TAATTTTCTGTTAGATGCAAACAAAAAGCGATACTTTTTTTCTATTCTTGCCTAAAAAATATAAAAAGGACACTTAGAAGATACCCGGAAGAGTTTCCGGCTTTGCTCCCAGATTCTTGAATTCACCGTTCAAACCGGCTTCATCTTTCGGGTTCAGCTCCAATGATTTCTTCATGTCCTCGATAGAACCGTCCTTGTCGCCATTTAACAATTTGGCACGTCCGCGTTCCTTATAAGCTTCTGCGAAGTTCGGATTCAACTCAATGGCTTCGTCAAAGAGTCCGATAGCTTCCGTCAGTTTCTTCTGAGTGATGTAAAGTCCTCCCAGATAGAGGTACGCCTGCTCGTTGAAAGGATTTATTTCCGTGACAAGTCGATAATCCTTTTCCGCTTCTTCGGACTCTCCGTTGTCCTCCTTCACCTTTCCACGCAGGAGTATCGCCGTTTCTTCTTCCGGATTCTGAGCCAATATGGCATCTACATCCTCCATTACCTCTTTGTATTGTTTCATTTTCAATAAGGCTTCTGCACGTAACAGGCGGGCTTCGATGAAATCATCCTTCAAGGTGATAGCTTTGGTGAGGTGGGCGATAGTCATCAGGTCGTCGTCCTGGCCTTTGCGGGCTTTTCCCAGCAGATAATGCGCTACGGCATTTCCTTCTTCGATGGCGATGGCCTTGTTGGCTGCCTCTTCCATAGCCTGATAATCTTCCTGAATGAAGCATACATTCGCCAATGTCAGGAAAGTATTGGTAACATGAGGTTCCATTACAGCCATTTTCTCCAAAAGTTCGCGGGCCTTTGCTGTTTCTCCCAATTGGACGTAGAGTTGGCTGAGATATCCCAATGTCTCGAAATCCTCCTCAATGGCAAGGGCTTCCGTGAAACATTTTACGGCATAATCCGGGCGTCCCATGCGTTGCGCACGCAAACCGTCATATTTGAAGATCTCGAATCTTTTCCGGTCGTTTTTCTGCTTTTCACTTTCCGGTGTCTCCGATTTCCCGGAGAAGAAAGATTTAAAAAAGTTCGGCATGATATGTTGTTTTTGAGTTACACTTGCAAATGTAATAACTTATTTTGATATATGTATCATTCCATCCTGCATCTTCCATTCGCCTTCCTCCAATAAATAGCGGATAACCTCTCCAACCTTTTCTTTCTCCGCTTCCATGTTATTGGCTATTTCTGCCGGAGTAAGCGGTTTTTGAATGAGCAGTCCGGTCATTCGCCTTTTTAATTCTTCAAAGGAGTCATCGGACAGACTGTCTGTGGCGCGGTGGCTGAGGCAGATATCGCATTGGCCGCAATTATGTTCGTTTTTCTCTCCGAAGTAGCGGAGCAGCATCCGGCTCCGACATACGTTTTCTGAAGTGACATAATCCTCCATCGCCTTGATGCGTGTTTCGTACCTTGCTTTCCGTTCTTCGTAGACAGAGGGAGGAATATGTACAAAACGCAGTTCCTGCCGTTCGCGCGTATATATAATATAAGGTGTCTTTTTGTGTGGAATATAATCCACGATGCGGCGTTTGGTCAATGTCACCAGAATGTTATAGATCTGTTCGCGTGTCAACCCTGTGCGTATCGACAGTGAAGCCTCGCTGATATAGGCATAATCCGTGAATACCCCTGTGTAGGAACGAAGGATTGTCTGTATCAGCGCTTCGGTTTCTTTTCCCATCTCCCGTAGTTTGTACAGCTCGTCCCGGCGAATCGTAAAAAGGATGCGGGAAGCATTATCCTGTTCGTCCGTATATTCCAGATAACCGGCTTGCGTCAGTATCTTCAGTGCACTGTCTACCGGGACCGGAAAGTATTTGAATTTCCGGCAGAATTCTTCCAGATTAAATTCGCGGACACATTGGAAACCGTCGCCCATCGCCATCTGATAGTAATATTGCAAATGCTCGTAAACATCGAGAATATACTCTTTGTCGGGGAAGGTGTCTGCCACCCGTTTGTGCAGGGTAGTCTTATCAGATTTGGCATATAGAATGACAGCGTATGCCTTTTCCCCGTCTCTGCCTGCCCGCCCGGCCTCTTGAAAATACGCTTCCGGAGAATCGGGGAGATCAAGATGAAGGACAATGCGGACATCCGGTTTGTCAATACCCATTCCGAAAGCATTGGTGGCTACCATTACGCGGACTTCCCCGTTTTGCCAGCGTTTTTGGCGGAGGTCTTTCACTGCATTATCCAGTCCGGCATGATAGAAATTAGCGGTAATATCTTCGTTCACCAGCAGTTCGGTGATTTCTTTTGTCCGTCGCCTGTTGCGGACATAAATGATGGCGCTACCCGGTATTTTCCGTAAGATATGCAATAACTCGTTCGTCTTGTTGTCTGTCTTGCGGACGATGTACGCCAGGTTCTTCCGTTCAAAACTCATGCGGAAGACATTGCCTTCATGGAAGTTCAGACGATTCTGAATATCCTTTACTACTTCCGGTGTAGCGGTTGCAGTCAGTGCCAGCACCGGAACTCCGGGCAGGAGTTCCCGTATTTCCGCAATTTTCAGATAGGCAGGCCGGAAGTCATAGCCCCATTGGGAGATACAGTGACTTTCGTCTACTGTGATCATGGAGACTTTCATCGCCTTCAGTTTGGTGCGGAAAATCTCCGTATCCAGACGTTCCGGAGAAATATAGAGGAATTTGTAATCACCGAAGATACAATTCTCCAGTGCGGTGAGAATTTCTTGGCGCGTCATGCCGGAATATACGGCAAGCGCCATGATTCCCCGCTTGCGCAGGTTCTGCACTTGATCTTTCATCAAGGCAATGAGGGGGGTAATGACGATGCAAATGCCTTCTTGAGCGAGAGCAGGCACTTGGAAGGTGATGGACTTTCCACCGCCTGTCGGCATAAGCCCCAATGTATCTTTGCCTTCGCCGATACTGGTAATGATCTCCTCCTGCAAGTCGCGGAAGGAGTCATACCCCCAGTATTGTTTCAATATCTCCTGATACTTATTCAATCGGCTTTATATCTTCAATTTGAAGTTGGACTTCGCCACGCTTATGCGTGTTTTCTTCGATGGTGTAGCAGATGTCGAACGAGCGTTTCGTCTTGATATAACGTACGTGCGAACTTTGCCCGAAGGCAATGCCGTTCATTACATTGTTCGATTTATTATCCACCAGTTCCAGTTTGATGTGCTCCTGATCACGTCCCACCACCTTGCTTGTTCCGTAGTCGTAGACATGGTGCGTACAGAAAATAGGTTTCATATTGTCAGGACCGAAAGGATTGAATCTTTTCAGATCATTGAAGAACTTGGATGAAATGTCTCTGAAATCTATCTCCGCATCAATGTCGATTACGGCACTGGTCTGCTCCGGTAAAATATGCTGCGAGACGTATTCTTCAAATCGTCTGGTGAACTCTTCCACGTTTTCTACTTTCATGGATAGTCCGGCAGCATACGTATGTCCTCCAAAGTTCTCCAGCAGGTCGCGGCAATGTTCGATTGCTTTATATACATCGAAGCCGGAAACGGAACGTGCGGAACCTGTCGCCATGTCGTCCGTCCGGGTTAGCACTACAGCCGGGCGATAGTAGACTTCTGTCAGTCGGGAAGCCACAATACCGATCACTCCCTTGTGCCACTCTTCGTTGTAGATCACGATAGAGCGGCGGTCGGCAAGCCCGTCCAGATTGGCGACGATATTGTTCGCCTCTTCCGTCATACTCTTGTCGAGGTCTTTACGAGTCTCGTTGTATTGATTAATTTGTCCGGCTTTCTCCAGCGCTACCGAGAAATCTTTTTCGGTGAGTAAGTCTACCGCTTCTTTCCCGTTCTGAATGCGTCCCGATGCGTTGATGCGCGGTCCTATTTTGAATACGATATCGCTGACGGTAATCTCTTTTTCGGAGAGTCCGCATACATCGATGATCGCTTTCATTCCGGTACTCGGGTTGCTGTTCAGCTGCTTCAACCCATGAAAGGCGAGAATACGGTTTTCACCCATGATGGGCACGATATCCGATGCGATACTTACCGCCACGATGTCGAGCAGCGGAATCAGATGATGAAACTCGATGCCGTTGCTGATGGCGAACGCCTGCATAAATTTGAAACCGACCCCGCAACCGGAAAGGTGTGTGTACGGATACGTATTGTCCAAGCGCTTGGCATTCAGAATGGCTACGGCAGGTGGAAGCATCTCATCCGGCACATGATGGTCGCAGATGATAAAGTCGATTCCTTTCTCTTTGGCATACGTGATTTCCTCCACAGCCTTTATGCCGCAATCGAGTACAATAATAAGCCCTACACCGGTTTCGGCGGCATAGTCCACTCCTTTTTTAGAAATGCCATACCCTTCATTGTAACGGTCGGGTATGTAATAGTCAAGGTTCGAATAGAACTGTTGAATAAACTTGTAGACCAATGCTACCGCAGTAGTGCCGTCTACGTCATAATCTCCATAAATTAGAATGCGTTCTTTCTTTCCCATCGCCTTGTTCAGACGTTCTACTGCAACGTCCATATCCTTCATCAGGAATGGGTCGTGCAGGTCGGGCAATTGCGGACGGAAGAATTTCTTAGCGTCTGCCGCTTTCGTAATTCCCCGTTGCACCAAAAGTTGTCCAAGTATCGGGCTAATCCCTAATTCTTGGGCCAATATCTGGCTTGTCTCTGCCTGTTCGGGTGTAATGGGTCGATAATTCCATTTGTGATTCATTTTATATATTGCTTTTTTCTTTTTCTGTTCTCAAGGGTCAGAAAGGCACTTCTTTCCAACAAGGGGTAAAAGTACGAAAAAAAGCGGAAGTGTAGGATAAGATATGACGAAAATATTTCATGATGGTGTGTTGAAACGCAAATTATTATGCCACCCTCATAGCAATAGAGTGGCACAATGTGTTCTGTAAGCAATCGGAAACCTAGAGCCCGTTGATAAACAGATTCGCTTTTTCCACTACGACGTTTGCCGGAGTCTTTAACAGTTGGAGCTCATCAAAACTTTCAAGTACTCTCTCCAGTTTGCGTAGTGTAGCAGTCTTGTTTTGGGTTTGCAGTTCCGTTTTCAGGATTCGGATTTTTTCGTATGCCTGTATGCCTGCCACCAGATTCTCGAAACGCAGACAGGTCCTTCCTCCCGGATAGAGAAGGTAAGTATCTCCGGCTCCCCATGTGTAGAAGCGGCTGTCTAGTAACGGTTCGATAGTCCAGCTGTTCAATGCCCAACGCAGGTATCCGTCCAGATTCTCTTTCGCTGCATACCAGGCTATCCAAGCGCCTTCTGCCGGGTTGCTGAATGTATATGTGTTGGGATGGGATTCTGCGCAACAGGTGTAGTAAGTTGTGATTTTTCCTTCTGCTTTCCGTTTCGCTTTCATCTCTTCACTGAATTTTTCTGCGATGGCAATGCAATAATCATTCAGTTCGTCGGAAAGTTCTTTATGGAGTGAGCCGGCAAGTGAAACCTTGAAATCCGGATCTGCTTCACGGATAATCTTCAGTGCTTTCAACATATCGGGCATGGGGCGTTCGTCCATAGCGATGTGCGTAATGTCAAACCAGCCTTTGGATTTTAAGTGAGTGGCAAAGTCTTTCAGCATACTTAGCCATAGGTCGTGATAAGCCTGCTCTCCCGGCTTGGATTTTAATTCTTTCATGCTGTTGGTGGCTTGGTCGAAATAGAGGAAAGACAGTTTCCAGGGAATCATGGAATAGCATCCGATCTCCTTTTTTACTCCCATATCCATCATGAACTCCACCCATTTGTCGAAGATCGTGTAGTCGAACCACCAGCTGCCGTCTATTTTCCGAACCCAAGTGATCATCGTTTCGTATGGATCGTAAGTTTGTCCGCCCCAAGGGTGGTGCATGATGGGGACGGTAATCACTTTTCCACCTGCCTCCGCGTATGGTTGCAGTTCTGTCTTTAAGATTCTGAAGTGTTCCTCCGACCATAAAGGAACCTGATGATAACGGGCCACTGCAAATGGGTTTTGCCAAAGGTCCAGATGGAAAGCCCATTGATCGGGTTGAGGCAATGTGCGTTGCTGAACCTGTACGGTCAGTTTTAACTTCCCGATCACTTCGTGATTATTCTTTATAAGTACATCGGATGAATAATTGCCGCTAATTGCATCTTCAGGAATCCAGACGCGTATCCAGTATCCTTGAGAGGTTTTCGCTTTTATCGGTAAAGCAGCGGCGAGATGGTCGATAGGGTCAGCTACCAGTGTGGAGTCGAATTGTGACAAGTCCGGCCGGGGACCGCAAGTACCTTTTTGGTTCTTGTTCAGTTCATCTGTCATCACATATCTGACAAACCCTTTCAGAATACGGTCTGCCGAAATGCTTTGTTTACCGGAGGAATGCGTCAGGGGAGCTATTTCTACGGAAACATTATCCAAATCGATAGTGGAAGAAACTACCAACTGTGCGGCGACTCTTTCTCCTTTCCATCCTTTGATATCAATCTTTTTCTGATTGAGACGTGGATTTACCTCTTTCTTATATCGGGTGTAAGTGTTTCCCCATGCGCAACGAGTGCCGGAAAGGTCTTTCCAAGACTCCCCGTCCGTTGGGGCCGGATTCTTGAGTTCCGTGTACTGTGTCAATGGGAAAGGAGCTTGCGAGGTTGACTGCCCGGAGTGGGTAACTCCCATCGGGGGTTGTCCGTTCAGGCTTCCCAGACTGCAAAGTCCGGAGAAGATGAGGACGATAGCTTTTACTCTAATGTTCATACGAGTTGTTTTTAATAGGTGATTAAAGGAAATATACTTTAGTTTGATTTAATTCAGAAGAATTTGGACCGATGCCGATGGTAAAGCTTCCGGATTCCAGTACCTTTTCCATTTTATTATTGTATATGCTAAAATCTGCGGAAGGAATAGTAAAACGAATCTCCTTCTCTTCGCCGGGCTGAAGATGGATGGAAACAAAGCGTTTTAATTCCTTTTCTCTTGGAATGACGGTAGCCACTTCGTCACGTATATAAAGCTGTACAATTTCTCTGCCCGCTACGGAACCTGTATTCTTGATTTTTATCCGTACAGTGACGGAATCTCCCTTTCGATATTCTGTCTTATCGGTAACGGGAGAGGAATATTTGTATTGCGTGTAACTCAGACCGAATCCGAATGGAAATAAGGCTCCTTGCGGTATGTCGGCGTGGTGTACTGTGTAAAAAGTTCTTCTGGCATTATAAACAATAGGAATCTGCCCCGCATGTCTGGGGAAAGTCTGCGAAAGTTTCCCTGAGGGATTTTCAATACCTGTCAGTAAGGCTGCTACGGCTTTTCCTCCCATAGTGCCGGGATACCAGGCTTCCAGTAGGGCATCGCAGTTCTTGATGACTTCATCCAATACTAGCGGTCGGCCGTTGAATAACACCACGATGATTTTTTTTCCGGTTGTCTTCAATGTTTTCAGCAATCTCATCTGCTGATCTGGTAACTCGATTTTGGCGGTTGAAACAGCTTCTCCAGATAAGTTGGACGGTTCTCCGAGACAAGCTATAATGATTTCATTTTTTTGTGCCAAAGCACAAACATCCGACAAATAGTCCGGTGTAATACCGGAGAAGTCACAAGCCCGTACATCAATCGGGATATCGGTACGTAAGGCTTTGAAGCCTTCTTCTACCGTAATTACCTCTTTACTGTTTCCTTTCATATTCCAGGAACCCAGCAAATGGTAGCGTGCATTGGCGAATGGACCAACTAGTGCTATTCTTTTAGAGTCGGATAAGGGAAGTGTCCGATCTTCATTTTTTAAGAGTACCATACTTTGACAAGCCATTTGGTATGCGTCTTCCTGGCTTTCTTTAGAATAAAGTGTCTGCTTTTCCCGTTCGGTATTAAAGTAGGCGAATGGATTGTCAAACAGCCCCAACCGGAATTTCAGTTCTAAGGCACGGGCGGCAGCGCGGTTAATCAGTTGTTCCGGAACTTTCTGTGTTCTTACCAGCTCCGGCAGGAATTCGATAAACTGTTTGGCGCTCATATCCATGTCTATTCCGCTTTTGATGCCTCTTTCAGCAGCTTCTTGTCCGTTGTCGGCGGCTCCTTCCGTCACTGCATGTTGGAAAGTTGTCCAATCGGTCATTAGCAATCCTTTGAACTGCATTTGTTTACGCAACACCTCTTCATTCATGAAATAGTTCATTGTCAGCGGCTCTCCATCGTAGGAGGTATATGCGCACATGACACTTGCTACTCCTGCATTAATGGCTGCTTGAAAAGGAGGGAGATAAACTTCCTGAAGTTTGCGCAGAGATACGTCCGTTTCTTGATAGTCTCTTCCTGCCATGACTGCCCCATAACCGGCAAAATGCTTTACGCAGGCAGCAATCGTATGAGGACTTGTCAAGTCGTCCCCTTGAAAACCTCGGACTCTTGCGGCAGCCAGTTCTCCGCACAAGTAAGCATCTTCACCGGATGTTTCCATAATACGTCCCCAACGAGGATCGTATGATATGTCAACCATCGGCGCGTAGGTCAGTTGGATACCTGCTGCGGCGGCTTCCCGCGCTGCCATAGCGGCACTTTGTTCTACTAGTTCCGGATTCCAACTACACGATTCGGCTAGTGGAATGGGGGGAATGGTGCGATATCCGTGAATGACATCTTCATGAAAAACTAAAGGAATACCTAACCTGCTATGTTTCAGAGCCTCCTCTTGTAGAGAACGGTTTAGTTCCGCTCCATTCGCTTTCAAAAAAGCACCGACTTTCCCTGCACGTATCAGAGACCGGCAGATGGAGTCGTCTTTCGTATAATAAGGTATTAAGTTCAGTTCTGCTATTTTTTCTTCAAGTGTCATGCGTGACAATAGATCTTTCACCCGTTGGGGGACGGGGATGGATTCCTTTTGATAAGGATAGGATTGTGCAAGGCATACCGAAAACACGTTTCCCACAAGGAATAGTGTTATAAAGATAAACTTGTTCATGTTTAAAGTCTGTTATGAGTTAAATTAATAAATATTACCGCAGACTTTTCTTATTTACACAGACAAACAGGGGATGTGGAAACATCCCGATTTTAATTGGAGAAGAGAAACACGTTGCAATATTAGGAATAATATTCGAAGTACACAAGTAAAGCGGGCAAAGAATTTGAAAGGGAAAATTTGTTCGTTACTTTATTTATTTATAATATTGCGGACTTTATCATCCAATAAAGCCCTACTTATATGCTAGATACTGATGAAAAAACATTCGAGAAGCTCTTTAGGGAGCATTATTCCCTTCTATGTAATTATGCGAATAGTATTGTCTGTAATGAGCAGGCGGTAGAGGACATCGTACAGAATTTCTTTATTGCCGTCTGGGAGAAGAAACACTTATCTATAACGGAGGATACTTTTCTTCCGTATGCCTATCGTGCTATCAAGAACAGTTGTATCAACTACTATAAGTCAGAGATTGCCAAAGAGAATTTTTTCACTGTGCTGGCGGAGGAATGGCAATTACAACTGCAAGAAGAAGAGGAGTTCAGATATAAACAGGAGGTACGTGCCGCTCTTCAGAAGTTACCGGAAAAATGCAGGAAAGTATTTTTGCTGAAGTGTGTCACCGGTCTCCGCTATAAAGAAATCGCGGAAATTTCCGATATTTCGGTCAATACCGTGAAATACCATCTGGGAGAGGCTTTTCGTGTCATGAGGGAAGAACTGAAAGACCTGATGATACTATTAATATTAATTTTTAGCTGATTGTACCTACCCATTTTATGGAAAGCAATTGTCATAGTAACAGAAAGATAAAAAGAAAATGATGAAACAGGAATTGATCTATCAAGCTATTCTTTCTACATTAGCTCATGAGGCTACCGATGAGGAACAAAAGATTGTTGACGAGTGGCTGCGTGAGTCTGAGGAAAACAGAGAGGAATATGAGGGGATGCGTCGTATGTATGAGAAAGCGACGGCTCCTCGTAAACCCAAACAATTTGATGCAGACCGGGCTTGGAAACAGGTGGCCGACCATACCATATATAAAAAGAAAAGTTGGTATCTGTCTACGTGGGTGCGCTATGCGGCCGTTGTAGCTGTTGTGGTGGCAAGCGGATTGTTCTTTATCACAGATTGGTTCCGTGCGGACAGTCCGGATGGGATAGACATGATGGCTTACAATGAGCCTACCCTACTTTTGGAAGGGGGGGATGAGATTGATTTGAGCGGGCAGTCCTTTACGATGAAGCGTGATCAAGCTTTGATAAAGAACGATGCGGACAACCTGCTCTCTTATGAGGCGGAAGACGGGGCGGATAAAGCGAAGATTGTTCATAACCGCCTGATTATCCCGAGAGGAAAAACGTACAGACTGGTGTTGGAGGATGGCACGAAAGTATGGCTAAATTCAGAAACGGAACTCTCGTATCCGAGCCGATTTGCCGGAACCAAGAGGGAAGTAATGTTATTGGGTGAGGCATTCTTTGAAGTCACTCCAGACAAGGAAAGACCATTCTATGTAAAGGCGAACGGAATGGATATACGTGTTCTGGGAACTTCTTTCAACGTAAGTGCTTATCAAGATAGCGAGAGTACGAGTACGACATTGGTGGAGGGATCGGTAGCTGTGAGCATGGCCAATGGTGCGGAACGGACAATAACGCCTTCCGAACGATTGGCGTATAATAAGAAAAGTCATCAGTTATCTGTGGAGAAAGTGGATACTGAACTTTATACTTCCTGGATCAACGGTGTATACATCTTTAAGAATATGCCTTTGGAGGAAATATTGGAGAAACTTTCCCGATGGTATGATTTCTCTGTTACCTATCAGGATGAAACATTGAAACACACCCGTTTTTCTCTTACCGCAGACCGAAAAACGGATATAGACAAACTCTTGGAAGTGATAAACTACACTTCGGATGTTAAATTGGAGAAACAAGGAAAGAGTATTAATGTAAAAAAACAAAGGAGGATACAATGAAGTAAGAAAGAACTGTGTCACGAAAAAACAAAATAGAGCCTATGCTGACCTTGATCAAGATGAAATGGATAGTGATGTTGTTCCTGCTGCTGTATACGGCAGGCAGTTACCTGCATTGCGCTGTTCTCTATGGGGATGTACTTGCTCAAAAGTACACGATTGTGCTTGATTTTAAGGATACTCCGGTAGAAGCCGTACTGGACGCCGTCACCAAGCAGACTGGAATCAAGATTGCCTATAATAACGAGGTACTCGACCGGAAGAAGCCGGTGACCGTCAAGATAGAGACATCCGATATTTTGGAAGCGTTGTATGCCGTATTGGGCGACGGCTATATCTGTCGGCAGATTGATGACTATATCGCTATTTCCAAACGGCCAAAACCGGTTTCGGACAAGATTGCCGGTAAATTGCCAACGATGGCGGAAGAAAAAGCTTCCGTCATCGTTAGCGGCTTGATTACGGATGGAGACGGAAACCCGCTTATCGGTGTCAATATTCTGGTGAAAGGGAAAAGCACGGGTGTTGTTTCCGATTTATACGGCCGTTATCAGATTGAGGTGACGGAAGGTGACCGGCTGGAATTTCGTTATGTCGGATATAATAGCGAGGAAAGGGTCGTGAGGAAGGTCCCGGTCATTAATGTGCGTATGATGGAATTACCGGTTGGGCTGGGAGATGTGGTGGTAGTCGGATATGGACAGCAGAAGAAATCCAGCGTCGTTTCGTCTATACAGACATTGGAATCGCGGGATATGAACGTGAAACAACGTAATCTGGCAACCAATATTGCCGGACGGATTGCCGGTGTGATTTCCGTACAGCGTAGCGGCGAACCGGGAAATGACGAAGCGGAGTTTTACATTCGCGGACAGAGTTCGTATACGGGAGGAACCAACCCGTTGGTGCTGGTGGATGGTGTTCCCCGTAATATGGAAGATATCGATGTAGATGAAATAGAGACTTTTACGGTACTTAAAGATGCCGCTGCCACTGCCGTTTATGGAGCTGAAGGGGCAAATGGTGTCGTGCTGATTACTTCCAAACGCGGAAGGCCACAGAAGACTCTCGTTAACTTCAGCGCACAATATGCCATTGCCACTCCTTTCAGAATGCCCCGATCGTTGGATGCCTGTGAGTATTTGTCCATGTATAACGAGGCGGTGTGGAATGATCGGGGAAATCCGGATAAAGATCATTTTCAGCCGGAAGTGACCGATGAGGTTATGGAAAAATACCGTTCGGGAGCGGATACCGATTTATATCCTTCCGTTGATTGGACTGATTTGCTGAAGAAACACACCCAAAGCCAGCGTTATACGATCAATTTCAGGGGCGGTTCCGAGAAAACACGCTTTTTCGTTTCGGGAGCTTATTATACGGAAGAGGGAATCTACCGTTCAAATCCTATTGAGGACTATAATGCCAATATTGACTTGAAGCGTTTTAATCTGCGCTCGAACATTGATATGACAATCACAAAGACTACCCAACTGTCCGTAGATTTGAGCGGGCAGTATGTGATGAAGAATAATCCCGGGTATAGTTCCGACCAGATATTTTCGTACATAACCCATAGCCCTACTCACGTTATTCCTATGTATTATTCGGACGGAACAGCTTCTATTTACAGTAATTTAGGCTACGGACACGACAAGCAGCCTTACAGTATGCTCAATCATAGCGGATATACCAAGACGTGGGATACATATCTCCAGTCGAAGGTTTGTTTGGAGCAAAAGATGGATTTTCTTCTTCCGGGCTTGTCGGTCAAAGGAATGATGGGGTTTGATGCGGACTTCGGAGCTTCGACGAAGAGAACCAAGTCTCCTAAAACTTATTTTGCGTTGCGCCGGAAAGAGGATGGTACTCTGGAGAAGAAAACGATGGAGGAGGGGACTGCCTTGAGCGATCCTGTCAAGGGAGAGACTTCGGGAGCCAAAAGGATTTATCTGGAGGCTTCTCTGAACTATCAGCAACGCTTTGCGGACAAGCATGACCTTTCCGCTTTGTTTCTGTATATGCAGAAAGAGATCCAGTACCAGCAGGAAGAAGGATTGTTGCGGCTTCCCTATCGGAAACAGAGCCTTGTATCGCGTATCTCATACGCTTATGATGACCGGTATATCGTAGAAGTCAGTATGGGAGCTACCGGAAGTGAGAATTTTGCGCGGAATCATCGCTGGGGAATATTTCCGGCAGTGGGAGTGGCCTGGTATATCAGTCATGAGAAATTTATGCAGGGGGTGGAAAACAGCTTGACCAAGCTGAAATTGAGAACCTCTTACGGAATAGCGGGCAACGACAATGTGTTCAGCCAAGATGGCGGGTTGGTACGTTTTCCATATCGGGGGCAAGTAACGACTGACGGTCCCGGATATGATTTCGGACTGACGCCCGGTGCCGGTGGCGGAATGTCCAATTGGGTGGGCGGGGTGTACGAACGGAGCTTTGCCAGTCCGAATCTGAGCTGGGAAACGGAACGGAAGTTGAATGTAGGGTTGGATGTCGGCTTATGGGAGGGCAGGATTGATTTTTCTGTCGACTATTTCAGCAACCGTAGAAAAGATATTCTGATTCAGCGGAAGACCATTTCCGCCGTTACGGGTTTCCGTACCGGGATGTATCAGAATTTCGGTATTACGACGAATAAAGGGGTGGACGCCAATCTCATTTTCCGACATCAGTGGGGACCGGTCGGTCTTTCCGCTCGCGGAAATGTAACGTATGCAAGGAATGAAATCATTGAATGTGATGAAATTGCTCCTAAATATAGTTGGATGTCACAGGTGGGAACCTCTATCGGTCAGCAATCTCTGTATATTGCGGAGGGACTGTATACTCCTGATGACTTCGATGTGACGGAACGGGGAGACGGTTCCCGGACTTATCAATTGAGGGAAGGATTACCGAAACCTTCGGCAAATGTGGCTCCGGGTGATATCAAGTATAGAGACTTGAACAAGGATGGTATTATCGATTCCTACGATAAGACCTACGACAGCGGATTCTACTCTACGGGCATACCGGAAATTGTATATGGATTCGGGGTGAATCTTTCCTGGAACGGCCTGTTTGTCGGGGCTTTTTTTCAGGGAGTATCCCATGCGTCTGCCAGTCTGATAGCTTCTCCTAGTAATATCATTCCTTTTACGTCGGGCAGGGACAATGGTTCCGCCCGCGATATTATACGTGACCACTGGTCGGCTGAAGCACCTTTCAATCAAAAGGTGTTTTTTCCGCGTCTTCACACAGGAGCGTTTCAGCACAACCAGTTGCCTAGTACCTGGTGGATGCGTGATGCGGCGTTTCTGCGTCTGAAGAATATAGAAGTAGGATATGAATTCGATAAGACGGTACTCCAACGACTGAGGATGGAGAATCTGCGTGTCTATGTGCAGGGGAACAATGTAGCGGTGTGGGACAAGATTAAATATTGGGACCCGGAATTGGGAAATGCTAACTCGGGAGCTAAATATCCGCTTTGCAGGAACTTTACCGTTGGTTTGGAAATCACTTATTAAAACGGAAGGTCACTCATTAAAAACAGAAAAGTCACTTATTTAAATTAAGGGAAGGAAACAAGATGGAACGAATTTGGAAGAAAACGATAGGGACACTCGGTTTTACGCTCTGCATGGCTTTGGCGGCTTGTTCCGATTATCTGGATGTCTCGAATGAGATTGCGGAGTCGTTGGATCTGGAAGCGGTATTCCGTAATCCGGCATATACACGGCAATGGCATGCCAATCTTTTTAACTGTATTTCCGAATATTCATGTACCGGCGGTAACAATGCCAGTGGGTTCACCAATGTCTGGTCGTCTCTTTGTGGTGAAACGTTGATTAGCAGCGGACCTTCCTCCCGGCTGATGGAAGCCGGTTACAATTCGAGTAACGCTCCCCTCCATCGTTGGTGGGTGCTTTATCGGGAGATACGTGACGCTTTTATTTTCTTGAAACGGGTAACGCCGTTGGGAGCGGTGGAAGATGAGCAGCAGTTGACGGAAGAAAGTGTACGCCGTATGAAAGCGGAAGCGAAGTTCTTGATTGCCTATTCCTATTTTTCCCTGTTTGAACTTTATGGACCGGTGCCTTTACTGACGGAAGAGGTTGATCCGGAAAGTAAGGATTTGAATTTTTCCCGGGCTACGGTGGATGAGTTGGTGGATTATATCGATCGGCTGCTCGAAGAGGTGATTCAGTCGGGCGATTTGCCGCCTACATTGATTAATGCCGCCATCCCTGACGGGAACGAGCGGTATAATTTGAATGAGATTGTCCGTCCTACCCGTTCGGCGGCTATCGCGCTGCGCGCCAAATTATGGGTATATGCCGCTTCTCCATTATTCAACGGAGGATATGCGGAAGCTTTAGAAGTGAAAAACAACGATGGAGAACATCTGTTTCCTCCTTATGATCCGGAAAAATGGAAGATAGCCAAGAAGCGCCTCGAAGAGGTACTGGAAGATGCGGAAGCTTGTGGATACAGATTGTACAAGGTTTACCAAACCGATGGCTCCATAGATGCCGACCGTTCTGTTTATGAGGTGTTCCAGGCTTATAATGATGAAATAATCTGGGCTACCGGAAGAAACTATTATCACACCGGAAGCCAGGATGGTGTAATGGAGGAGAATACGACTCCGCGTGATCTCTATAAAGGATGGGCGCACGTTTGTGTCACTCAAGAGTCGGTCGACGGTTTTTTCATGAAGGACGGACTGACCATTGATGATCCGGGCACTGGATACGATGAAAGCGGATTTACGGAGGTCGTCAATCCGTGCAACGATAGAAAACGTACCGATAAGAATATCTTTACGATGTATGCCGACAGAGAACCTCGTTTCTATGCTGCTGTCACTTATGAAGGGAAAAGCTGGCATATACAGCCACGTTTCAATTATGACTGGGGAGCCGGTTTTGCAAAAGGGGAAGGAAGCGATAACTCGGTTGGCGATTATCCTCGAAACGGATATTTGCTTTATAAGTTCAAGAATCGTCAGATTATGTACACCGGTGATTATATCAAGAAATGGGCACGTCCGTCCATCCTGTTCCGTTTGGCGGATTTTTATCTTTATTATGCGGAAGTCTGCAATGAAATTGATCCCGAAGACGAATGTGTCATTGATTATTTGGATAAGATACGCGAGCGTGCCGGGTTGCCTGGATATCGTGAGCTGGCAGCCACCGGGAAAAAGAATATCATAGGCGACCGGAAATTACAACGCAGGGCTATTCAGCAAGAGCGCAGGGTAGAGCTTTTTGCTGAGGGACAGCGTTTCTTCGACATCCGCCGCTGGATGATTTGCGGAGAAGGGGAGGATGCCGACCAGCGATTTGTACATGGCATGAATATGAACGGAGAAAGAAACCGCCCTTTGGGTACAGACCAATCTTTTTATCGCCGGACACTGATTGAAAACCGCCCCTGGAAACGGGCGATGTATCTACATCCAATACCCTTCGACGAACTTCAGGTGAATAAGAAAATCGTACAGAATCCTCTTTGGTAGGACTTCGGTATAATAAAATATGATTGATATTAAATGGTTTATAGAGATAAATATCTACTTTTGTGAGTTGATAAAGCAAGCGGACTATGAGCGAAAGTCAGAACATAGAATATAAGGAGTCGTGGCGTGACGAATATTTGAAGTGGATATGCGGCTTTGCCAATGCGCAAGGTGGTCGTATTTATATTGGCATAAGCGATAACCAACAAGTGATTGGTGTGACCGATTCTAAGAAGTTGATGGAAGATATTCCTAATAAGATTGTCAATTACTTGGGTATTGTGGCAGATGTTAATCTGATGCAATCTGATGAAGGAAAGGATTATATAGAAATTGTTGTGGAACCAAGCAATATCCCCATTGCCTATCATGGGCAATATCATTTTCGTAGTGGATCTACTAAACAGGAGCTGAAAGGGGTGGCGCTTCAACAATTTATCTTAAAGAAAATGGGAATTAGTTGGGATGATATCGTCCAGCCGTTTGCTTCTATCGATGCCATTGACCCGGCGGCGGTTGATTATTTACAGCGTTCGGCTATCAGTCATGGCAGAATGATGGAGAGTGACTACTCTTTGGATGTAAAGGCTGTATTAGAAAGTCTTGATCTGATAGATGAAGAGGGTCACCTCAGAAATGCTGCTCTTCTTCTGTTCGGTAAACGACCTTCGCGCTACTTTACGCTGTGTGATTTTCGCATTGGACGATTCATTAAGGACGAGACTGATCTTATCTTTCAAGATGTGATAGAGGGCGACATTCTTCGTATGGCAGACAAAGTCATTGAAGTGCTGCGTTCCAAGTATCTTACCACCCCCATTCATTACGAAGGACTCGGACGATTCGAGCCATTGGAAATACCGGAGAAAGCTTTGCGTGAAGCCATCTTCAATGCCATTATTCATAAGGATTATAGTGGTGTGCATATTCAGATGAAAGTATTTAATGACCGTATTGAACTATGGAACCAAGGTACATTACCTACCGGTTGGACGGTGGAAAAAATATTGGCTCCGCATTCTTCGCAGCCACGAAACAAACATATAGCAGCCGCTTTCTATAAAGCCGGTTTCATTGAGAGTTGGGGGCGGGGGATCGGTAAGATTATTGATGGCTTTTTGTCGGCAGGTCTGCCTGCACCAATATTTGAAGAGCATTGTGGCGGCCTGTTGGTTACAATGCCAAGACGGATGGCGGGTAATAGTAATGATAAGATAAATGATAAGATAAATGATAAGATAAATGATAAGATAAATCTATCAGAAAAGGAGCTTTCTATTCTCCATTTGATAGTTGATAATCCTGTTATTACATATCCGGTCATTGCCAGTACCTTGTCTATTTCTGTCCCTACAATCAGCAGAGCTATTGGTCGATTCCTTGAAGAAGGGGTTATAATTCGTCAAGGTTCAAAGAAAACAGGTTATTGGCAGTTGACGGATAAAGGAAAAAAGATACTGTTGCAACAATAAGAAAACTCCCTCCGTTACCGTCTGTTTTCTTCCTCGGTGGCGGAGGAGGTCTTCCCCGGTGCCGAACACTCCCTTCCCCGGTGCCGAACACCTCCTTCCCCGGTGCCGGACTTTTTCCGTGTGAATGGTACAAAAAATCTAGTCGATTCCGTAATCCATCCTTATATTTATATTTTCTTGATTGTCAACAAACCTTTCTAGAGATTGATACCCTTTCTTCTGAAAGCGCAGTATCTCCCGATTGCCGGTCTTTACGGTGAAGTTTCCCCGATTGTCACTTTTCCCTAGCAGTTTGCCGGTCGTTTTCTCATAAATCCGGACTTCGGGGATCAAGGTGGCCTGCACGTCTCTGATGACTCCTTGCACGGTTATTTGCCGTTCACTTTTGGGTAGAACCTGTTCCTGCCTGTTCACGACCGGCTGAGGCTGTCCCACTCGGATAGTCTTCCGTAAGAGAATATGGTCAGAGGCAGAACCTACTTGTATCTCAAATTCTCCCGGTTCTACGATGGCTTCATTCTTCTCATTCAGAATGGTAAGCTCACTGACAGGAATACTGAGACGGACAGTTTGAGTCTCGCCTGCTTGGAGAGCTACCTTGCGGAAATCTCTTAATTGGCGTACCGGCATGGCAACCGAACTGTATACGTCTGATACATACAATTGCACCACCTCTTTTCCTTCGCGCTTCCCGGTGTTTTTCAAATCTATCCGTACGTGAACGGTATCGTTGAGCAGATAAGACGTTCGATCCGTTTGTAGGTTGGAATACTCGAAAGTGGTATACGTCAGTCCGTGTCCGAATGACCATAGCGGGACAGGAGCGGAGAAAACATAATCTCTTCCCGGTGAGTCATAACTGCCGGGGGATTTGTAGAATCCGCGGTCAGAGCGTAGATGGTTATAGTAGACAGGGAGATGTCCGGTACTTTCGGGAAAAGAGAATGTCAGCCGACCGGAGGGGGATGCCTTTCCGAACAGGATGTCCGCTATGGAGTTTCCGCTTTGTTCCCCGGCATACCATTGTACCAGGATAGCCGGTATATTTTTCTTCTCCCAGGGAATGGCAAAAGGCTTGCCGGTTACTAAGACAAGAACGACAGGTTTGCCTGTGGCTTGAACCGCTTTTATCAAGGCGGGTTGTGCTCCTGTCAAGGTCAGGTCGTTGAGGTCGAATCCTTCTCCGCAAGTCGAACTTTTATAGTCGCGTGCCAAAGCCGCGCTGGCGCTTCCGCAAAAAAGCACACAGACATCGCTTTGCTCGGCGGCTTCGACCGCTTGCCGGATTCCGCTTTCATCCATAGATACCAAACTGCAACCTTTAGCGTAATTGACTTTCACGTTTGTGCCTGCCCATTTCCGGATACCTTGTAAGGGGGTAACTCCGAAACGGTTGTCGCGTGTCCATGTGTAATCACCGAATTGTATCTGGTCGGCGTTCGGACCAATGACTGCAATCGATTTCAACTTTCCGATAGAGAGAGGGAGTAGCTGCCGGTCATTTTTCAATAAGACGGTCGATTCGTCCGCTATCTTTTTCGATAGCGCTATCGCTTTCCCGGAGTGAATAGTCCCTTTGGCGAATTTTTCTCCGTACGGATCATCAAACAGACCGATCCGGAATTTGGCATACAATACCCGGCGGACAGCTTCGTCCACTATCTCGCGGTTCAGCTCTCCTCTTTCTATCAGTTCGGGAATGGCCGGATAGCAGTCACTCGAGGCTTCTACGTCCAGACCGGCGGTCAGTGCCTGCAAGGCGGCTTCTTCCGAATTGCGGGCTGTGAAGTGGAAGTTCTTCAGCATTTCAATGGCTCCCCAATCCGAGTAGACATATCCTTTGAATCCCCATTCTTTTCTTAGAACATCCGTTAGCAGATAGTGCGAGGCGGAATTAGGGATGCGGTTCCATGAGTTATAGGCGGACATCACGGCGAGGGTAGGCGCTTGTTTCATTACCATTTCGAACGGTTTCAGATAGACTTCGTGCAGGTCACGGATACTGGTTTCTACGGATGCGAGGTTGAGGCCGCTTAAAGGGTTGCCGTGCGGACCATAGTGTTTCAGCATGGGGGATATGCCGTTGTCCATATATCCTTTCACTTCGGCTATGCCGAATCTTCCGCAGAGATAAGGATCTTCTCCGAAAGACTCTTCCACTCTTCCCCACCGGAGGTCGCACACCACATCGATGCAGGGGGATAACACTTGCCGCATACCTACCGCATGAAGCTCGTCGGCAATCATAGATGTTTTGCGATAGGCGAGATCTGTGTCGAAAGTACTTCCTAGAGCAATGTTCTGCGGGAATACGGTAGCTCCCTCATGCACTACCCCGTGTAGCGATTCCGCTACGGTAAAGATAGGAATGCCTAAACGGGTTTTCTCGACCATGAAGCGTTGGATGGCTAACATATTCTTTGCGCAGTTCTCTGCCGTCAGGGGAAAACCCTCAACGAACCCCCAACTCATTCCCTGCGCTTTTTCTTCCAACTTGCGTTCGTCCAGCGCTTGTCCGTTGAATATTTCCCAAGAATGGATATGTCTGATTTGAGCGAGTTTCTCTTCCGGAGTCATTCGTTGTAACAAGTCTTTTACCCGCTCCTCAATAGGTAGATCCGCTCTTTGATAAGGCAGTTTGGGTGAGGCTGTTGCTGATGAAAAGGAGATTGCTGATGATACAGGCACTTGCAGAGTGGTGAGGATATTGATTCCATAACGTCGGTCGGGCGAAATCCACCAAGGAATATCTCCGTTGGCGCAGCGGATAGCAAAGCGGGAAAGGTGTTGGAGCTGTCGGGAACCGTCGGGTATCCATAAACCGAGTTTGTAAATGCCGTTCGCCGTCTTGGGGAGAGTCACTTGTCCTTTGATTGTGTGAATCAAAGGCGTGTAGGTTTTATCTCCCGGTCGATAAGGCTGGAAACTGTTGGTATCCGCATTGGTCAGGAACTCTTTCACTTGGTTGTGTTCGTCCACTAATACGAAGTAGACAGGGTGCTCATTGAACAGCGTAGAGAAGCCGCGGTTTATCAGAGTGAGCGAAAGGTCGAGGATATGGTTATCCGTATGCTTGAGTGTGTCGATTTGCAGTTCTTGCAGTTCGAGGCGGTATCCCAGATGATCGCGCACATATTCGAATGCGTTTCTTTGGGTTGCACTTCCGTCGTGTTTCCGGAAATATCCGTCAGAGACGGGCATGTGCTTCTCTTTCAGGTATTCTTCGCTGATGGGTGTTTCTTTCCAGTACATCATGGAATACTTGTCCGGTGCACCGCGTTCTTTGTAATTGTGGATGACGCTTAATGAGGTGTAATGCTCCAGGAATAATTGTCGTGCTGTCTTTTTGCCGTCTATGATCCAGCCGTTCGCGTCTCCGTTCTCTTTGTTCATGCTCCACGTTCCCCAAGGCAGTTCGCCGTCTACGGGCATGAATGCTCCTTCTTCTACAATCTGGTCGAAGTTGGGCGTACCTTCATGCATATTTCCGTCCCATCTGTGTGGGTCTACTACGATAAAGTCGTCATGGAAAGAGGTTTTCCGGTAGGCTTCGCTATCTTTGGACAACAGGTTCTTGTAGTCCGGCACTCTGACTTGTACCATCCGGTCTTGAGGTGTCATCCGACAGATCTTTTCAAGGACTATACGTTTGTTCGCGTCGGAACTTTCGATGTTATGCTTTGAACTGTGCCATTCTCCCCATGCACCGATAAATCCGGCTTGAAGAGCCAGTATGACATCTTTGTTTTTCTCGAGGTAAGGTTTCAATTGTTCCATATGGCGAAACATATCTTCCATTGTGGGACCTGACGAGACGGTTCCCATCGGTTCTGTTTCGTAAGCGAACCGGAGCAAAGCTTTCTTGCCAAGTTGGCGCAACTTGTTGAAGTAGACATCCATTGTGGTAAAAGCTTCCGGAGGTAGCTGTCGGCCTATATATCCATGCAGATAAAAATATGTTTGGACTAACGAGACACTGTCGCAAGCGTATTTGTTTATCTCTGATTCCAGGTAGTCGGTAATTCCCGGATATTCCTGCGGTTTCCACACATCGCATTTTTTAGCGATGTCTACGGCTATTTCCAGGCGGAAGCCTCTTTCCGGATTATATATTCCGGCAGTGCCGTTCGGATCGTCGGCGTAGATACCCCGATATGGAATGCGGGTTGTCTGTCCGGCAAATAATACGGGAAGGAGGGTAAGAAGAAATAAGATTGTCAAGTTGAACTTTCGCATATTAATAAGGATTAGATAAGATATGAATAGAGAGGTGTCAAAAGGAAGTGAATACTATCTTCCTTTTGACACATTCTCCTGTTGATAAGGTCGGTTATTCCACCGGTGTCAGTGCAAAATCATCGAACCAATAGGTGACACCACCCCAAGTGCCTTTACCCCAAATGTCGTATGGATCGCCATTCCCTTTGTAGGCGCAAGGTTTGAAAACAAACCGCACTAATACATTGTTGGGTATGTCTACTGTTACGGAACATCTGGTCCACTTTTTCCCGGCGTGGTATTCGCTGGTACAAGCCACGTCCCAAGTTGGAGCGGTGGAGATTTCCTGCGAACCGTCTGATTTGACGACAATCACTTTCTGTCCGGTCAGTCCCCAGCCTATTTCATCGGTATCTTCACAGACAACAATACTAAGGGTAAATGGCGTGTCGTCTTGATTGGTCTTGACATAATAACTGAACTCATATCTTCCGGCTTTAATGTTTTGTGATGGATAAGATAGGTTGACACACCAAGTGTTCATGACTTCCGATGCGGCATATTTCAATGAACAATAGCTGTTGTTCGCTCCTTCGTTATTGTCTATGGTCAGGCTGCAATCCGGTGCATCCCATCGGCATACCCATTGATCGAGATGGTTTAGAGTCTTTTCCCATTCAATATCTCCGGACATAAAGACACCGGGTTGTTTGCCTTCTGCAAAGGTATCTTCGAAACCACCGTTCTTGATAAGGTCCTCAGGAATTTCCTCATCTCCGTCATCGTCATTTCCTTTGTTCTCTTTCTCATAATACCGGACATACTCCACCTCCATGTGTGCAGGCAGTCCTCTGTCGTCAATCGGTCCCGGCCATGCGTCCTCACCGCCTACCGAATAGTTGAGAATCAAGTAATAGGGCACATCGAACGGCCATTGCTGCATAAGCGATTCATTCGGAAGATGCAGGTTCGGATAGCTGAAAGTCTCTTCCCCGTTCACCGTAAAGATAATCTTCTCCGCTGTCCATTCAATTCCGTAAATGTTGAACTCGCCGTCCCGATATTCTCCGTAGCCGTTGCGAGGAGGATTCTTGTCATAACCTAAATCCAGTGTATAATGCGTATGCACCGAATGTTGGGCAATCTTATCCATACTAACTTGTTCCATGATATCGATCTCACCGGGGTAACTATTGTTTACCGATGGATATTGCCGTTCTTGCGGCATGAGCCAGATAGCAGCCCATCCACCTTGAAAACTGGTGAACTTGGCGCAGACCTCCAGCTTCCCATATTTGAACCCCATTTTGTCCATTGTCCACACGCCACCGGTTTTGTATTCACCGTCCTTCTTTTCGGCTGTCAGGTATAGTTTCCCGTCTTTCACGTAAGCTTGGTCATAGCTTTCGGACATATAGCGATTCCACGGAGAAACCTCTTTGGCCGCCAATGACCAGATTTTGGTATTCGGAATGTTACTTTCCTGTTCAAACTCTTCCGACCATACCAGATTCCATCCATCTTTGTTTTTCGATACCTCCTTCACGTGCTGGGTATAGATATTTATTTCTTCGGATTGGCAGGATAGAAAGCTGATCCAGAAGACTAAAAAAGCAATGATCTGTTTCATATTGTCTCACTTTTAGTTGATTTAAAAAAGGGGGAGTGGAGGGAGTATGATTACTCCCAGCCACTATTTTGTGTTAAGTTAGGGTTCTTGTAAAGCTCTGTTTGGGCGATGGGATACAGGTACATCTTCTTGTCCCATACGCGTGTCTGGATTTTCGTGCGGGTATAGGTGTACTTGCTGCCCTTCTTGGTGATTTTAATCCCATAGATATCTTTTACCGTGTCCCCGTCCATCCACCGGCAAATATCCCAAAAACGATGATCTTCGAAAGCCAGCTCTACCCGGCGTTCATTGCGTAAACGTTTGGTGAAAGCTTCTCCGGTGTCCTCTATAAGCGGCATATTGGCAGCGGCACGTACCTGGTTCAAGGCTTCGCGGGCTGTAGGTCTGCCGGTAATCTTGTAATCCGGTCCGCCTAGTTCATTCATGGCTTCTGCATAGTTCAGCAATGTTTCCGCATAACGGAATAAGATGAAATGGTGAGGCTTGGTCACCGGCTCGGTCGGAGAGAGTGAAACCGTTTCGTTCATGTTTTTCCTCAAGTAATATCCGGTCAGTGTAGCGCCATTGAGAGGAGCACCGTTTCTGCCGCCTTCGTAAGTCTCGATGGGGGTATTCATGAATGAACTTCCGTTGTAGAGAACCGTTTTGTAGAAACGCGGGTCTCGTCTCACGTAAGGTCGTGCGGCATGTTTCGGGTTATTCCAGTCAAACGGCTTTCCGTCGGACATCTCGAAAGCGTCTACCAGATTCTGTGTAGGCGTACTTCCGCTGTTCCCGTTCTCGAAGCCGATAGGCAGATTCAGTCCTTCGAATGAGTTGCTTGCGCCATTGCGGCGTTCGAAGATGAGCTGCGAAGAACTAAGGACATCATTTCCCCCATTCACATTGTAGAGCGGGTCTACATCAATATTGGGCAAAGAATACCAGTTCTCTTTGATAATGTCATAAGCGGCTTCGGCGGCTTTTTTCCATTTGCTTTTCTCGCCGGACGGATTGTGCAGTTTGCTGGCGGCATAGAGCAGGGCGCGTGCCTTGACGGACAATGCCATGCCGCGTGTTACCCGTCCGGACTCGTTGTAAAACTCCTTTTGTGAGACGGGCAATGCCGGAGCCACTTCGCTGCATTCTTGGGCGATGAACTCGATTACCTTGTCGAAAGGAGTTTCGGATACAGTGTTGATTTCGTCAATTCCGTAAGTGCGGGTCAGCAGAGGGATGTCACCGTATCTTTTGGCCAGTTCCAAATAGTAGAAAGCACGCAAGGCACGTACCTCGTTCACATACATCTTGGCCTTTTCCATGTTCTCCTTGTAGTTGGGATTCCATTGGAAGCGTTCCAGCTTTTCCAGCGAATAGTTCTCCAGAAAAGAATTGGCGGCACGGATGGCGGTATAATAGTTGCCCCATACATCGTCTATGGGGTTGAGCGGACTCCAGTTGCCGTTATAGATGTCGTATACGCTGTTGCTGTTCCATGTATATACGGCATTGTCGGTTGCCGCATCCCGTACAGCACCGCCGATGGCGCCGTAATCTTGAGGCAGTTGGGAATAAATGTAGGTTGCCAGGCTTGAGATATTCTCGAAGTAGGTGTACATCTCGTCCTGTGTCTTACCGATGGATTCGTCGAAATCCAGATAGTCGCATCCCGACAGGGAAGTCACTATGCAAGCTATTGTGATATATTTAGTCAGTTTCATACAATCAATCTATTAGAATTTGATACTCGCTCCGAAATATACGGAGAACATATCCGGATAGTTAACACTGAAATCTTCGCAGTTCATGTATTTCACATGGTCGATGGAGAACACATTGTTGGCGCGGGCAAAAATCTGGCACTGTTCCAGTTTGACTTTTGAGATCCAGCGCTGCGGCAGGTTGTAGTAGACGTTAAGGTTGCGCAGCTTAAAGTAATCACCGTTTACCAGCCATTGGGTACTGTTGCGGAAGTTATTGCTGTTGTTCAGCGTTGTCAGACGCGGTACATTGGCAATGTCTCTCGTCTCCTCCGTCCACCGGATTTTGTCGTGCAGATACCAGTCGGATACATTGGTGTTATTGCGCAATGGCCAATATACACTGCTTACATTCATCATTCTGCTGTAGCCTGCCACTCCTTGAAATAGAGCGTCAAGACCAAATCCCTTGTATTCGAATCCGAGTTTGATGCCATAATATATTTCCGGCACGGAACTTGAATGTCCGATGGGATGCACGTCGTTGTCGTCAATGATCCGGTCTCCGTTTATATCCCTATATTTGATATCGCCCGGTCGCACTTCGGAAAACATCTGTTGAGGACTATTGGCGATATCCGCTTCATCCCGGAAATAACCGATTGCTTCCAGACCAAAAAGTTGTCCAGCGGGAAGTCCCTTGCCGGAAAGATAGTTGTAGGGAATATATCCTTCCCCGTTTTCTATTACTTCAGTCCGGATATAGTTCAGTGTGCCACCCACGTAGTAAGTGAAGTCTTTGCCGACTTTGTCTTTCCAGTCGATTCCCAAGTCAATCCCTTTGTATTCGGTCTTACCGTTGTTCTGTTGCGGGATACTGATACCGATGGCGGAAGAAATGACATTGCTGCCGCTTACCGGCATTTTGCTCCTTTTATCCATATAAGCGTCAACGGACAGGTTCAGCCTTTTGAATAACCGCATCTCTAGACCGACGTTATATTTGTCAGACACTTCGAGCGTGAGGTTATTCATGGCTAGTTTGTCCTCTTTCATACCCTCCGACTGGGTGTTTGCATCACCAAACCAATAGGCTCCACCCCATGCCCAATACTGGCGGTCCAGTTCATAACTGATGTCATCCCATCCGGCGCGTCCGTAAGAAGCACGCAGCTTCAGATAGTCAATGGCGGTAGCCTTCTTCATGAAGTTTTCGTTGGAGATGACCCAAGCGGCTGATACGGCAGGGTAGGTGCGGAATTTATCCCCGTCGGGAAGTACGCTTGTCCCTGTGTGGTTGACTAACGCGTGAATCAGATAAGTGTCTTTGTAGCTGTATCCGGCGGAAGCATTCACGTACATCCGTTTGTGGGCATTGTTACGTCCGATTCCTCTCTCCGATTCCAGGCGATACGAACCTAAAGCGCTGACGGTATGTTTCCCGAAAGAACGGTTATACTTCAAAGCGGCTTCCAGATTGGCGTTTATGTATTGTTCCGTCATATCGAGGTTGTTTACTTGCAAGGCACTGTTGTCACCATACACTTTGGAATCCGCTTCTATCTTGTCTGTGATTACATTTCTGACAGGCGTATTGACTTCATATTGGAATTTCTTGTAACCCTCTTCCTTGTAGACGGCATTGTTGTCATACGCTATGGCAGCCTCCATACTTAATCCTGGTGTGACGAGCGACAAATCCTGCCGGATACGGAAGTCGGCTTGCAATGTTCGCGGGTTTTCCTTGAAATAGCCGATGTCTGCGATATGGGCTATCGGATTCGTTTTCAGTACATCATTGCTGCCCCAATATCCATGAGACGTTTGCATGGGGAAGGCGCCGGACGGCGTGTTGAAAAGCCCGGCGAATAAGTCGTATTCACTTGTATTCGGACGTTTCCGTTCGCGGAGCTGGCCTAACATACTGAATTGCGCCAAAGTCGTCGGTGTGATGTCCACGTCAATGTTCATCCGCAGTCCCAGTTCGTATTTCCTCATCTGGGCGGTGTAGCGGTCGGAATATTTGGCGTATGTCTCATTCAGGATACCGTAGTCGTTCTTGTAGCTTAACAGGGTGAAGTAGCGAAGACGTTTGCCACCCCCGCGGAAGGAGATATCGAGCTGATTGTTGATGGTATGCTTGCGCAGCCCTTCTTTCATCCAATCGGTGTCGGCGTATAAATCCCGGTTGCTTCCGCTTCTGAACGCGTCCAGCTCCTCACGTGTGTATTGCGGTTCCAGCCCGTCGTAATAAAGCGCTTCGTTCAGTGCCGACGCATACTCGTATCCGTTGGCGAACTTGGGTTGGTTGATAGGGAAATCCATACCGAACTTATAGCTGGCGCCTATTTGCATTTTGGTGTTGTACTGACCTCTTTTGGTGGTAATCAGAATCACACCGTTTGCTCCGCGTGTTCCCCATACGGCAGTCGCGGCACCGTCCTTCAGCACGGTGACCGATTCGATTTCCTCCGTGTTCAGATAAGAGAACGGGCGTGCGAATCCGTCGACTACAATCAGCGGATTATTGTATCCCCGCAAAAGAGTGGCGGCGTCGTCCGTCCACCCCGTCTGCTGCATGACTGACAGTCCCGGTAGCAAACCATATAATGTATTGGATACATTGGGAGTGGCATTCTTTGATATTTCGTCGGCCGATATTGTGGAGACGGCCTGTGTCTTCCGGGCAATGCTATCCGTTATATCCTGCGCTCCTGCGACGACGTAAGATAACATGGCAAACCCCATTAGTATATATTTACGTTTCATACGTTCTTTCGTTTTTAATTAGTCTTTTGTTGATTGTTTATTCCCATCCCGGATTCTGTACGAGTCCGTACTTCTTGTTGATTTCATCCAGTGGAATAGGAATAAGGAAGTAGCGGTCTGTCCACCGTTTTATCCAGCCGCGAGGGTTGGCCAGCTTGTTGTCCCTTACATAATTGAAACTTTCATCTCCGTTCTTGGTGATAACGAGACGCTCGATGTCGGTCTTGAATAGGTCGGAACGTTTCCAGCGTACCAAGTCGAAATAACGTACCTCTTCAAATCCCATTTCTACGGCACGCTCGTGGAGGATGGCTTCTCTCAAAGGCAAACCGGGAGCCGCTTTCTGACTGGTCAGTGCAGGCATTTTTACCCGTTCGCGAACCAGATTGACATAATCGTAAGCATCTCGCCCGAATTCATCTTTATCAGTCGCTTTCCCCAGTTCGTTCATGGCTTCCGCTATGTTCAGGTAGATTTCCGGAAGGCGGATAAGCGGGCAGGAGTAGAACTTGCCGCCGACTTCCGTACTCCGGTCTCTTAGGAATTTGCGCATACCGTAACCGTTGTAAGTGGCTCTGGCCAGTTCGTCCGAATATCCGTCACATTGTTCCCGTCCGCCTTTGTATATTTCCAGTGTACGCCCTCTGAAACGGTCGCCGTTGACGAAAAGGGTTTCGTACAGGCGGATATCCCGGATCGGATTGTTATGCTCGTCAAAGAAAGGATTGGCGTACTTGTCCGGTTCTCCCAAAGCAAAATCATCCCAGTTGAAAGGCTCTCCGGTGGCCATTTCGAACATATCCGCATAGTTGGAGGTAGCGCCGCCCATACCATAAATAAGCTCGTTGAAAGCATTTCCCCATACATTGTAAGTAACCCAGCGGTGAGAGGCAAGCAGTACCTCGCCATTGTAACGGTCGAAATAGGCGGAGATAAAGTCCTCTCTGGGGTTTCCCGTGTTGACGAGTTTGTAATATTCGTTATTTTCCTTATTGGCGCGCAGAAATTCCAATCCGGCGTCTAAGGCGTTCTGCCAACGGGTCCGGTCATAATTGCCGTACCACACGTAATGCTTGTCGGCAGCTTCCCCACTCATGAAAGGGTCTTTATTATTGAACAGAGGACTTGCCGCAAATTGAAGCATTCTCGACTTCAGACCGAGAACGGCTGCTGCCGTCATTCGTCCCTCGTCGGATGCGGAAATGTTCCATGGTAAATCCTGTGCAGCTTCTTTCATTAGTTCGAGGGTCTTCCGGACGGTCTCTTCCACAGTCATACGGGTGAATGTCATCTCTTCATCCGGACGGTAAGAGCGGTCTACCCATGGCATTCCACCGTAGTAGCGCAGCATTTGTACGTAATGGAAGGCGATGATGGCTTTAGCTTCCGCCTTGCGTATCGTTTTCTCACGGTCTGTCATATCCGGCACGCGGTCGACATTCTCCAGAAAGATGTAGGCTTTGCGTATGCCCGTCATGGGAGCCATGCCTACGGTAGGGCCGTCTTCGGCAGGCGGTACATCCAGTCGGTAGGGCAGGGAACCTACGGAGGAGGCATTGACGTCTCCCGCATGATAGGCGCGTATGCCACCGGGTTTGGAAGTGTCGCCGAGATCGGTCATACACTCCAGTGTCGCCCAGGACAGTCTTCCGCCTGTGGGGAGAAAGTCGGGCAAGGAACGGTAGATCTCCGCCAACGCTTGTTCGGCATATACTTTGCGTGAAAATACGGTGTCGATAGTGACATCGGTTGTAATGGGCTTGTCGAGGAAGTCATTGCCGAACTTGAAGTCCTCGCACGCACTGACAGAAAGCAGTAGCATGGCTGCAATGCCGGTATGTAATATATTCCTTCGTTTCATGATATTGATGTTTTAAAAGGTGATGTTGACTCCTAGATTATAGATCTTGTTGATGGGGTATGAATCGGTCAGTCCCGGCGTACATTCGGGGTCCATGATCTTGAATTTATCGAATGTGAGCAGGTTGTATCCGCTTAGCTTGATGGCAAGTTCGGAGATACCGATTTTCTTCAAGGCAGCCACGTTGCGGAAGTTATACCCTAGTGTGACGGTCTTTAGCTTGAGATAGTTACCGTTCTTTACCCATAGCGAAGAAGTCTTGCTGTTGTGTGTTATAGTCTTCGTTGCGAATCGGGGCACAGTAGCGCTTCCGGCAGTCTCGGGAGTCCATCGGTTGTCGGCATGGAACTGCATCAATGCATTGTTGGAGTTGATTCCGAAAGGTATCCGGAAGAATTCTTCCAGCAGAAGTGAACGCTCGGCGGCTCCTGTCCAGTTCATGCTGAAGAAGAATCCTTTGTAGTCGGCCCCGTAATTCAGACCGAAAGTATAGGACGGACGTGTAGGATGGCCGATTTTGCATTGGTCATCTTCATTGATGACATGGTCGTTATTCAGGTCTTTGTATTTGATGTCACCCGGTTGCACATCCGCGTCGGGGACGGGCAGCCCGTCTTTCAATACTCCTCCGTTCGTAAAGTCCTCCTCGCCGTAGAATCCGTCGGCCACATATCCGAAGATACTTCCTACCGGTTGTCCGGTACGCCATAGGTAAGTCTCGTTCGGCTCTATCTCGTCCTGGAAGATAATCTTGTTTTTACTGTAAGATACATTGGCATTGATATAATAATGGAAGTCTCCTTTTATCCGGTCTTCCCATTTTATATCGACTTCGTATCCATGGTTTTTCACCTGTCCCATGTTGACCACAGGCATGATGTTGCTGTTCAGGTCGGTGAAGATGGGAATGGTCTTCCGCTTGATCAGAATGTCTTTCCGATTCTCGAAGAAAAGGTCGGCACTCACTTTCAGACGATTGTTCAGGAAGTTGACATCAATACCGTAATTGTGTTTTAAGGCTGTCTCCCAACTGACGTTCGGGTTGCCGATACGGCTTTCGATAGCACCGAACATCGTGTTGCTGTTGTTATACCCGAAGTTGTATCCGTGCTGGTAAGCTCCCCAGTTATCGGCGTTGCCCAGTTGGTCTACTGTCCATCCGTTGGGCAGGTAGAGGAAACGGTTGTCGTTCATGTTATCGTTACCCACCAGACCGACGGAAGCGCGCAGTTTCAAATAATCCACTACCTTTTGTCTTTTCATGAACGGTTCTTCCGAAAGCACGTATCCTACCGAACCGGCGGGGAAAGCGCCGAACCGCTTGTCGGGGGCAAAGTTTTCGGAACCGTTGTATCCGAAGTCAAATTCCGCGATATACCGGGATTTGTAATCGTAGGTCAGTCGGCCTACCAGACCGACGTATGCCGTCGGAACATCCGTGAATTCGGAAGGGTAGTACCTTTTATTCTGGTTGTAGAGCAATAGTCCGCCTACATTATGGTCACCGAATTTCCGGCTGTAGCGGAGACTCGCCTCAAAATACCAGTTACGTCCCCGATAGGTCTTTTCGGCATAGCCCAGCCGTTTGTTCTGTCCGTCTACCCGGTAAACGATGGTTTTGTTGTAAGCGGGGTCTTTGATATCCAAATCCGGATTCTCCAGTTCCGACTGGTAATAAGGAGTGTACGATTCGACAGAACCGTGACGTTGCTGTAGGAAGGAGTAAGAGGTATTGTAGGCGCCTTTTACTTCTACGGACAATCCTTTTGTGATAAAGTCCAACTTTTGCGTCAATGACAAGTCCATATTCATGGTATTGCTGGTATTCCGGTCGTATCCTTGCCCATAATAGCGTGCCAACGCATTATTATTCATCAAGATACCTTCATACTTTCCCGGATTGATGGTGACGAGCTTCCCGTCTATGATTCCCGGACTGTTGAATGGCTGCGCCATGTTGATGAGCGAGAAGAGACCGTACGCGTAATTATTGTCATTGGGCTCGTGGGTGATACCGACGATACCGCCGAGTCCTACTTTCAATAAAGTGCTTTTGGTGATGTCCAAATCGAGGTTTCCCCGATAGTTGTAACGGGTGTAGTTGAAGTTATTGTTATAGTCCAATTCCTTATATTGGCGGAAAAGTCCGTCCTGCCATAAGAATCCCATAGATATAAAGTAACGGACGCGCTCTGTTCCGCCACTGATGTTGAGGTTGTGCTGGGTTTGGATGGATGAACTCTTCATGATATATTTCCGCCAATTCATGTTGGGATACATGATCGGGTCGTCACCGAGCCGGAAGCGCTCCAATGCATATTCATCGAAAGAGTGCTTCGGCTTTTTGTCGTTGTCATTCATCTCATTGAAGAGCCGGGCGTAGGTGTAGCTGTCCGCCATCTCCAAAATCCGTGTGGGTTGTTGGATACCGACAGAAGAAGAAATGGATATCTTGGCTTTTCCTTCCTCTCCTCGACGGGTGGTGACCAGAATAACGCCGTTGGCCCCACGTACACCGAATACAGCCGTAGCGGAAGCGTCTTTCAAGACGGTCACGCTTTCTATCTCATTGGGGTCCATCTGGAAAAAGGAACGTTCCACTCCGTCTACCAATATGAGCGGAGCCGAAGCTCTTTCAGTCAATGATCCTACTCCGCGGATGTAGATTGCCGGATCTTCCTTTCCCGGTTGCCCGCTTGTGGCTACGGAAGAAAGGCCGGTGATTTGTCCGGCAAGGGAGGTGGCGATACTTGCATTGGGAGAGCGGAGCAGGACGTCCGTTTTGACAGAAGAGATGGCTCCCGTCAGTGTCTCTTTCTTTTGGGTTCCGTAGGCTACTACCATTACTTCATTCAACGCGTTGGCTTCTTCCTTTAGGATGACTCTGATTCTGGTTTTTCCTTTGAGGGGGATCGTCTGCGTCTCGTAGCCGACGTAAGAGATTTGTAATACTGCCGTTTGGGCGTTCGGTACACTTAACTTGAAATTACCTTCGGAGTCTGTAATGGCTCCTTTCTGACTACCGACAAGTAAGACTGTGGCACCGATGGCTCCTTCGTCTCTCTCATCCCGAACATTACCGGTTACGGTAACTTGGGCAAACATCCAGGATGTTGTGAATAGCATAGCCAGTAACAATCCGATTCGTCTGCCTTTTGATGCATAGTTTTTCATGGTGATTAAATTAATTGATTCATACCATTAACAGTCATGGGGTTTGAAATGGGTAGGGGGAATCCAAAGAATTTTTTTGGAACTTGGTGTAGTTCCTATTATTTCACCATTGTATTTAAGGTGCTTGGGCGCTAAGAATAAGGTCTTGCTGTGCGAAAAAGAGTGGGGTTTTATGTAGCCGGGTAGTCGTCACCTTACAAGGGGACAATGGTCACTTTGTAGAATGACAATAGTCACCTTATAAAGTGACAAATGTCATTCTATAAGGTGACTACCTATTTTCAAACGGACGTGAGTCCTAAAGATACAAAATTAATTGGTGAAAAGCAATAGAGGCGCAGTTTTTAATTTATAGTTTCTTGAGTGCGCTATGGATAGAGCCTGCCCAATAGTTGCGCAATCCGAAGCCGCGCGCTTTACCGCTTGTGATCCATTCTTCAATGATTTCCTTTGTTTCGGTATTGAAGAACACTACTTCATACGTGCCTCTGTTGTTCGATTTATCCAAGAACTGTGCGATAAATACCATACCTACGCCGGATGTTTTTTGGATAGGCAATGCGTCTATGGCAGCCTTGATTTCTTCTTTGCTAAGGCTGTATTCGCTTTTATAGGTCATTAACTTGGACGGATCGATATTCTCGTTCACTTGGTTAACCGCATCCAATGAGATCTCTGTTACTTCTTTTTTCAATTGTTTTCCTACGTTGTACTTCTTGGCTTCTCTGATGAATAGCTCATTGATACGTCTGAAAGCATTCTTGAATTGTATCGGTGATTCATATGCACCGAAAATCTTTACTTGGGAGTAGTCTACTCCATAGAACTTAATGGACTGGATGTCCTTCAACGCGCTCTTACCTTGTCCGAAACAGAACAGACTTGTACTTAGGGATACAAATAGAAATAGAATAAGCTTCTTCATATACATTAATGTTAAAGTGATAAGTTGGTTATTAACTCCCAAAAATAGGGAATTATTATCGCAAATCAATGAACTTTATCGTTTTTCGACTCATCGGGGGCATTTGTATTTTGGCGATATACTCCGCCGACTCGAAATTGATGCTTGGCGCCACTCTGACTTTCGAGCGGAACAGATCTTTAATCTCTTTGGCAAAGGCTTCGCTACGGTTCTCACTTCCGATACGGATCAGAATCTCATCCGTTCCCAATTCATTGGTATAGACTTCAATGATATAGTTTTTGACTGAAGGAATATTATCTAAAATATCAAATAATGCAGGGGGATACAATGTTGTTCCTTTGTATTTTATCATTTGTCCTTTTCGTCCGAGTATAGAACTTAGGCGGATTGTATTTCTTCCACAGGCGCAAGGTTCGGTATGATGATAACAAATATCACCCGTTTTGAAACGGAGTAGCGGCATACCTTTCACTCCGAGTGTCGTGATAGTCACTTCGCCTGCTTCTCCTTCAGAGACAGGTCGGTTGTTGTCGTCCAGAAACTCTACGATGATAAGTTCCGGTTGCAAATGTCCGCCGTGAAATTCATTGCACTCGGTGAAGGATGACTGCATTTCGGTGGAAGCATAGGTAGAATACAGTTGCAAGGCAGGCCATCTGTCGTGAATCTTCTGTCCGAGCGTATTTAACCGGAATTCTTGATTGCGTAGGGCTTCGCCGATACAGATACATTTCTGCATGGAACATGTGTTATGGTCGATATGGTTCTTTTCGGCAAACTCTATCAGTTTGATAAGGAAAGAGGGGACTACCATTCCACAAGTCGGATGTATTCGTCGAATCGTATCCCATTGTAGTTCCGGGATACCGTTGCCTACACGGATTACTCCCATACCGAGTTCACGGGCTCCCATATAATAGGCCAGTCCCGCCATGAAACGACGGTCGATGGTGGTCATTAGTTGCAGGATGTCTTGCTTGCTGCATCCGGCTGTAGTGAATGATAAATATTCGTTGTAGGCCAGGCGGTCCAGGTCTTCAGAAGTGAGCACGAAAGTTACCGGATCTCCCAATGTGCCGGAAGTCGTCACATAGTCGATAATCTCCTCTTTGTCTACGCAGATGAAATCATCGTTATAAAGCTGTAAATCCGTCTTGGTAGTGACGGGGAGCTGCTGCAAGTCTTCAATCGTCTTTATCTGATTGATATCAATGCGCTGTTCTTCAAACATTCGTTGGTAGAATTTGGAATGTGCTTGCAGGTAAGCTAATGCTGTGGCCAGCTGTTTTTCTTGATAGCACTTTATTTCCTCCGGTGAGCGAAACTGAATTTCTGGATTCTTTTCCATATTAGGAGTGTTTTTTGATTTTCTGTTGGATACGTTCTTTCTCTTGCAACTTGGGAATGGGTTTACTCAATGCCTTTCGCCAATATACGATGGCCTGTTGGGGCTGTCGTATTGCTTCGTAATAATCTCCCACTACTTCATACACATAATAGAGGGAAGGGTTGGAGGCCAAATATGTCTTTAAAGTATGGTCTTCTATTTTTTCTTTTCTACTGATTTTCTTCAATAAAAGTGGAGTCAGTTTCTTATAAGTGAGAAGATGTCGGAACTCCGGTGTTTCGATGAACTCGTCTTCCGGAATGGTGAGTTCCGGGATGAATACCTCTTGCTTTAACTTGATATAGCCTTTGAATATCTTGTTCAAGTCGTAAGCTATGTACTTTCCGCATTGCCAAGGAGAGGTGGAAACCCACATCAATAGTTTTTCCGGTTGGAAGATAACGGAATGATGGGCTATGAATTGGTTGATGGACATCTCGTTGGCCAGCCCCAAATCGGTTTCTTGCAGACCTTTGCGATTGCGTAGGATAGAGGCTGCGGCTTTGGTGTCCAGCGGTTGCTTCTCGTTGATGAGTTCCTCCAATCGGGCAAAACGGTAAGGACTGTCGGAAGTACGGATATTGTCGAGATTCCGTTCGTCTTCACTGAATGCTTCTGATTGATAATGGTTGGTACAGATGAGGCGGTTGGGCTCCTTACCGGTGAAAAGTACAGTCTTCTCGGGCGATTTCTCGATAATCACGGCCTTGCCGTCTTTGGCGGAACCTATTAATATGGATTCGGAGACGAATGTCTCCCGTTTTTTGGCGATGGCAAAGGCTTCTTCAATCGTTGAAGCGTATTGTAGGATTTCTCTGGTCAGGATGGAGATGGGAGTAGCCGAACCGGTCGGGACAGCGGATTTGGCAGCATTGATCGTGACGGTCAGCCCTGTTTCGTTCATGCCGGACAATACACCTATCATGCCGGGCCACCCGACGGAAGCAAACTTATATCCCTTCTCCGGTGCATAAAAAGCTACTTGTTTGTTTTCGGCGAAAGCGTCTCCTACGTAGAAATCAAAATTACGTCCGATGAGCAGGGATGAATCTGCACTTTGTGTTCCCCAAACAGCGAATGAACTGCATCCTACTAACATATAATCTTGCATGGCATGTCCCAGATCATGTGCCGAATGATAATTTAATTGGCGTTCGTAAGGAGTGCCGATAAAATCGTATTCATGGGTACACGATTGCGATATTCCATAAATCTCTTCTCGATATTCTTCAGGGACATTCGCACCCAGATTACGGTTGAATAGTACAATGAAGAACCGCAGAAATTTCAGATAACTGTCCGAAGGAATAATTTCGCGAATCTGGTCGATAAATACTTTCTCCTGATGATGGAGCAGATCGGCAGACAGTTTGCCGATGGCATCCCCCCTTTCAAGAGCATCCCCTCTAACGAACAATTCCCACAGCCCGCTTTCGCTGTGACGCAGGAAGTTGTCAGCGTAAAACCGGAGGTCAAGAGTGTCGTTGTAGATAACCTCTGCCGGAACCATGCCGATGATGGTGTCTGCATAAGACACTTCCCTCATTGGGATCATGGGCTCATGTTTGGGTTGCATCATATCCGCGGAATAGTAGAGGTAGCTGATGCCGGCTATCAATACGATGATGAGTGACAGGAAGATGTATCCTGTGTACTTGATTGTCTTTTTAATCTTTCTATGCATTTCCTACTTTTTTAGCCAGATATTCTTGTCCTACAAACTCCGCACAAGTCAGCATGGCAGTTAGTGTTACCCCTAATGCACCATGCACATTCAGGTTTTGCCCGGTGAGAAAGAGATTTCCCAAGCGGCTTCTTGTAGATACGAAACCAATTTGCGGACATTTATAATCTTTGATAATCCCATACGCGGAACCATCCACTGTTCCTGTATAGTCGCGATAGCTTAATGGAGTAGTGGTATACATCTCTTCTATATTTTCTGAAAGGTCAATGCCATGTCCTCGGATGAAGCGGAGAATCTGTTCTGCTTTCTCCTTTTTGAAGGATTGGTAGTCTCCTCCCCGATGTTCGGGAGTCGTGTCCTTCCAGGCGGACAGTTCATCTATATACATCGGTGTCAGGATGGAAATGACACTGGCATATTGACTGTCCTC
>UMBU01018289.1_pt1 | contig 37297 bp, 34 predicted proteins | sample 1964051 | NCBI WGS metagenome assembly UMBU01 (sample SAMEA4835949, study PRJEB28245) | human gut metagenome | biome: gut microbiome; material: fecal sample | place: Denmark | collected 2008
CTTTTGTTTTGTGAGTACTTGTCGCTCACAACAAAATGTATTCTATATTATAAATGCTCTTTTGTCAACACCTTTTTTAAAAAAATTTTATTTTTTTATTTTTATTTTCATGATACAATAAAATCACAGGGAATCAGAGACGTATTCCTATCACAAATATTATAGATACAGGAGATCCGACATGTCTTTTATCAGCGTATTTGATGTAATGGGACCAAATATGATTGGTCCTTCCAGTTCCCACACAGCCGGTGCTACCCGCATCGGTTTTCTCGCACAGAAAATGATCCATGGTCCACTGAAAAAAGTTGACTTCACACTGTATGGTTCTTTTTCCAGAACTTATAAGGGACATGGTACCGACCGTGCACTTCTCGGCGGTATCATGGGATTTTCCACCGACGATATGCGTATCCGAAACTCCTTTGAAATTGCAGAAAAAAAAGGGCTCGAATTTACTTTTACACCGAATGAAGTGGAAACAGACCTTCACCCCAACACGGTGGATATTCATATGGTAAATGAAAAAGGCCAGGAAATGACGGTGCGCGGTGAATCTCTGGGTGGAGGCAAGGTCCGTATCGTAAGGATCAACTCTGTGCAGGTGGATTTCACCGGAGACTACAGTGCTGTGATCGTAATCCATCAGGACAAACCGGGCGTCATCGCATATATCACTAAATGCCTCAGTGATCGAAACGTAAATATTGCTTTTATGCGTCTTTTTCGTGAATCCAAGGGTGAGATTGCCTATACGATCGTAGAATCCGACGGACAGCTTCCGGAAGACATTGGAGACACGATCCGCCAGAATATAAATATTCATGAAGTCATGATCGTTCAGATGTAAGAAGGGAGATTTTTATTATGGATTTTAGAAATGCACAGGAGCTTCTGGCACTCTGCGAAGAACATCAGCTTCCAATTTCCGAGATTATGCGTCAGCGGGAAATTACTGTCGGCGAATCAACTGCTGACTCCGTCGATTCACAAATGAAGCGTGTTCTCGAAATTATGAAAGATGCTGCCTTTTCCCCGATAAAATCTCCTGTAAAATCTATGGGCGGACTGATCGGCGGAGAGGCACAGAAACTCTCCGAACATCTTGCCTCCGGGAAAGGAATCTGCGGAGATGTGCTCGAAAAAGCAATCACCTACGCAATGGCAACTCTGGAGACCAACGCTTCCATGGGACTGATCGTAGCCTCACCTACTGCCGGTTCTGCCGGTATTGTTCCCGGCCTTCTCCTTGCCCTTCAGGAAATTTATCATTTTTCTGATGAAGAAACAGAAAAAGTTCTTTTTAATGCCGGAGCAATCGGATATCTTGCCATGCGAAATGCAACTGTTGCCGGTGCTGTAGGTGGCTGCCAGGCAGAAACAGGTGTTGCGGCTGCCATGGCTGCCTCCGCTGCCACAGAACTGATGGGAGGCACTCCACTGCAGTGTACCTATGCTGCTTCCACAGTCCTTATGAATATGCTCGGACTCGTATGTGACCCGGTTGGCGGACTGGTAGAATATCCCTGCCAGAACCGCAATGCTTCCGGTGTTTCCATCGCCCTGGTCGCTGCTGAGATGGCTCTTGCAGGCATCACACAGCTTATCCCTCTCGATGAAATGATCACGATCATGTACACCGTAGGCAGAAAACTCCCTGCGGAGCTGCGAGAGACTGCACTTGGCGGCTGTGCAGCTGCCCCTTCTGCCTGCGAGGCCTGTCATATGTGCGAATAAAAACAGAATTATCTACAGACAGAAAAATGACCGGAATCTCTACCGGTCATTTCTCTGTCTTTTATCTTTATACGGATTCTATGTCAATGGTTGTACGCTGCATTTTGATTTGTGATCATTCAGCATCTGCACTGTCATCTGTTGTTTCTGCTGCTGCACTGTCGTCTTTGGATGCATCATCTTTCTTATCCTCTGTCTGTGCTGCTTCATCCTTTGCTTCCGGTGCATCTGCACTTATTACAACAACTGCTGCTGCATTTCCATCTTTATCCAGAGTAACCTTGATGGTATCACCAGCCTTCAGATCAGAGAATGCAATGGCTTCTGTCTTCATTTCCGGTGCTTTTGCGTCATCCTTATCTGCGCTGTCATCTGTTGCTTCGGCATTTTCGTCTGCTGCCTCTGCATCATCTGTTTTTTCAGTATCATCTGATTTCTCATCTGTACTGTCAGCATCCTTGGAATCATCGGCTTTCTGCGCCTCATCTGCTGCCGGTGCTTCTTCTGGTTTCTCAGGCTGTGCTTCTTTTTCGTAGGTAGTTGTGTCTGTTACTTTAATTGTCTGAGATTCTCCTGTCAGATCCAGCATGGAAGGCACTTCTCCTTTATCTTCAGAGGCTGCATCTGCTGATTCCGCATCGCTGGAATCATCGGCTTTCTCGTCTTTAGAGTCATCAGCCTTTTCGTCCTTGGAATCATCTGTTTTCTCATCTTTGGAGTCATCAGCCTTTTCGTCTTTGGCATCTTTTGCATCGTCCGGTTTCTCACCATCCGGAGCCTGGCCTTCTTTTAAGGTACCAACATTGATCGTAATGCTGTCCTCTCCTACTTCTGTAACTTCACCATAGACTTCCTGGGAAGCAGTCTCATCTGCTGCATCTGCAGATGCAGCTGCATTTTCATCCTCAGTTGCTGCCTCTGTTGTCTGTGCAGTATCTGTATCCTTATCTGCTGCATATGCCATATTCATTGAAGTCAGTGCCAGTGTCAGTCCTAATACCATAGCTGCATATTTACGTTTCATAAAAATCAAGTCCTCTCTTCTATTTCCATTTTGATTTTTCTTTCTGTTGCTTACAGCTAACAATATAGGTCGAAATTGTGACACTTATGTGATGGAAATAAGGAGTTTTTATGAACTCTGAAACTTCTTCAGTTTCGTCTCAGTGCCTCGATCGGACTGAGTTTTGCAGCTTTTTTTGCCGGATAGATGCCAAAAAAGACGCCTACCGCACAGGAAAACAATGTTGCCGCCATAACCACTGTCGGACTGATCCCCGGTGTGATCGCCATTCCCATACTGCTGCTCATGATCGTACAGATTCCATAAGCAGCCAGTATACCAAGCAGAATTCCGATCAGACCTCCGATCACCGTCAGGATCGCAGCTTCCGCAAGGAACTGCATCATAATAGAAGCTGTCTTTGCTCCGAGAGATTTACGGATACCAATCTCCCTGGTTCTCTCTGTGACAGAGACAAGCATGATATTCATAACGCCAATACCACCGACAAGCAGCGAAATGCCTGCGACAAAGGAAATAAAAGCAGTCACCATACCAAGCATTTCATTCATCGACTTCATGACATCCTGAAAGCTCTGAACCTGAAAATATTCTTCCCCGGCACACTGGTGGCGTTTTTCCAGAATATGGACGATCTGATCTGCGATCATCTGAGAATCCAGCGTCTTATCTGCCTGAGCAGTAATCGAATAAAACTCATCCGCACCTGTCACAAGATCATCCATAGCTGAGTAGGGGATATTCACCGTAACCGGCATTCCATCATAGGTATAGCTGACAAAGGTGCCGTTTTCTTTCTGCGTGGTAACTCCCATAATGCGAAACGATTTCGATGAATCATAGCAGGTGACATCAAGGCTCATTCCGACCACATCATCTGTACCAAACAGTCTTTTGGCATCGGAATCAGAGATCACACAGACATTTTTGCCTTCCTCTATCTCCTGTTCTCCAAAATAATTTCCATATTTCATTTCAGAGTTATTGACCATTTTGGCATCCGGTCCTTCACCGGTCAGACTAATCGTAAATGTTCCTTTCCCTGTTACAGTTTCACCGTCATAACTGTTGGAGACACTGATACCCTCTACCGCATCCAGCTGGCGTACCTCCTGTACATCGTCGGGAGTGATCCACTCTCCTTCTGTCATGGCATCATTGCTTATACTGATATAGATCTGTCCGCCGCCGATTCCGTCAATCTCACTGTTCATCTGATTCTTGGTTCCCTCACCGATGGAAACGATCGCGATAACAGAGGCAATACCGATAATGATACCAAGCATGGTAAGAAAAGAACGTCCCTTGTTTGCCCGGATATTCTGAACCGCCATTTTTATATATTCATACAGTCCGCTCATCAGACACCTTCTTCTGTAACTATATCTTCTGTATCTGCTGAAAGTCCTTCTTCTGTTCCTGCCGCATTACTCTCCACTGCCTGCACAGTCATTCCTTCCTGCAGGGAACCAATATCACGGATCACCTGCTCATCGGCCTCAATCCCCTCTGTTACTTCTACATAGTCATCAGAGCTTACACCTGTAGTAATATCTTTTCTGGTGATCACTCCGTCCTTGAGGACATAACAGAAAGAACCGTTTTTGCCAATATTTACCACTTCGGATGGCAGAACAACAACATTCTCGGCGTTCTGAGCCTGGATCGTTACTTTTGCATCCACTCCGAGAAAAATATTTTCGTCCGGATTTTTGATACGGACATCTGCTGCGATCAGAGAAGCACCCTTTTCATTCTGCGTTGCGGCATGACTGATCTTTATCACTTCGCCTTCGTATGTCTTTCCTGCAAGGGTGATCTGTGCACTCTGGCCTTCCTTCACCTTATCATAGTCATACTTGGAGATATTTACAGTCACATCCACTTTATCTGTATTCTGAAGAGTAAACAACTCTGTTCCCAGTGCTGTTGTCGCTCCTTCTACTACAGATACCTTAGTCACCACTCCGTTAAAATCTGCACAGATTCCCTTCTTTGCTGCCTCTACAAGTTCTTCTGCTGACATCTGATCCAATTCTGACAGATTGTTGGTGAGTTCCATTTTTTTCTTTTCTTCTTCTGTCACAGCTCCCGGATCTGTCTCCGCTGCTGCCTGCTCACTTGCCAGGCGGGACTGAAGTTCAGCCAGATCACTGCTTGCCTTTTCCAGGGCAGATTCCAGTGCGGAAGTATCTGCTGGCACTGCTACAGCTGTACTGTCCGAGGAATCAGACGAAAAATCTGCTCCTGCTGTCCCATCCGAAACAACCGCTGAACTTTCTCCTGTATAATCGGATAATACCGGTGCTGCCGGTTTCTGTGTCTTATAATCCTCATAGGCACTTTTTGCCTCCTGATAGCCAATCTGTGACTCACTTCGAAGCTGCTCCGAAACAGAAAGAGCTTCTGCGTTTTCATCGCTCTGATCTGCGGACCATGTCTGAAAAGCCATCTGATATTCACTTTCAGCCTGATTATATTCCAGAAGAGCCTGATTCATCTCATTGTTGAGTTCATTCAGCTTATTCTGATATTCCGGAAGTGTCCTGGTCTGATATGTACTGAGATCTGCATTGTACTCCTGCTGGAGTTTCTGCCTGGCCGCCTCCTGGACAGCTTTTTCACGGGCAGCCTTATCTGCTGCTTCTGCAGCCGCCTGCACCTGAGCATTTGCTGTCACCTGCGATATCTGAGCCTTAAGACTTGCCACATAATCCTCCTGTGCCGCTACCTGCTGTTTAAGACTTGCCGCATTTCCCTGTGCATCCTTCTGCTTCTGAACTGCTTTGTCTGATTTATTGAGTGTGTTCTGCATATCCAGTTTTCCGGACTCTACATTCAGTTCCGCCTTTTTCTCTTCTCTCTCAAGGTCTTTCCTGTCAAAAGCCACCAGCTCTGTGCCGGCTTTGACTATATCGCCTTCCTTGAAATCAACTTTATCTACTCTGGCATTCACCGGCGAAAAATAAGTTTTGGATTCCTCGCTTACCACAGTTCCGCTTGCTTCCACAGTCTGCTGCACATCGCCGATCTCAGCCTTTACAACCTCAACCTGAGGAACCATCTCTTCACCGGAGGACATTTTGCCAAAGGCAGAGACGCCTCCAACAGCCACAACAATCAGCACACCTGCACCGATCAGCAGTTTTTTTCTGGATTTTTTCTTCTTCACGCTTCTACCTCCTGATCAAAATCCTCATTTATCGTATCAGACTCTATTTTTCCATCCATGATCCGGACTACACGCCGTGCCTGTGCAGCAATTCCGTTATCATGCGTGATCAGTATCACAGTCCTTCCTGATTTGTGCATCTTCTTGAGAATTGCAAGAATCTCTCTGCTGGATGCAGAGTCCAGATTTCCGGTCGGCTCATCTGCAAGGATCACCGGCGGCTGTGCAGCGATCGCTCTGGCAATCGCCACCCTCTGCTGCTGTCCGCCGGACATTTCACTCGGTTTATGATCCATACGTTTCTCAAGTCCAACCAGCTTCAGAGAATCGACCGCAAGCTGATGTCTTGTTTTCTTATCAACACCTCTGTAGATCAGCGGAAGTTCTACATTCTCTATCGCATTCAGGTTTGGAATCAGATTAAATCCCTGAAAAATAAAACCTATCTCTCGATTCCTCACTTCAGAAAGCTCATTGTCCGTCATTTCGGACACATCCGTCCCATTCAGATAATATCTGCCGGATGTCGGAACATCCAGACAGCCAAGCATGTTCATAAATGTAGATTTACCTGAACCAGACTGACCGATGATTGCCACCAACTCACCCTTTTTGATCTCCAGGCTCACATGATCCAGAGCTCGCACTTCGTTTTCTCCGGGATTATAAATTTTGCATAAGTCCTCTACTTTGATCAGAATATCATTATCCATAAAATCTCCTCTGTTGTGGCTCTCCTTGAGCCTGTTGTCGTGTACTGTTCCGTCTGTTTTCGATCCCCCGGTTTTCTGTTTAGTTACGCGTCAAGCAAAAATGCCTTGTATGCTTTCTTTGCTTCATAAATATCTGCTTTGCTTGTTACCTCCCACGGAGCATGCATGCTGAGCACAGATACACCGCTGTCGATCACGTTCATTCCGTAAAGAGCTGCGATGTATGCGATGGTTCCGCCGCCGCCGACATCAACCTTGCCAAGTTCCGCTGTCTGGAATGCAACCTGATTGTCATCAAAGATTTTGCGGACTTTTGCCACATATTCTGCATTTGCATCATTGGAACCGGATTTTCCTCTTGCTCCTGTAAATTTATTCAGTACGATACCTCTTCCGAGATATGCAGAATTCTTTTTCTCAAAGCATTCGCCGTAAGCCGGATCATATCCTGCACTAACATCAGAGGAAAGCATACTGCAGTTGCGAAGAGTTCTTCTGAGTACCAGATCTGAATAGCATCCCATACCCTCAAGAAGTTCTGCCACTGTATTCTCAAAGAATCTGGACTGCATTCCGGTCGCTCCGACACTTCCGATCTCTTCCTTATCTGTCAGCAGACAGCAGCTTGTGCGTTTCGGTGCTTCCATTTCCATCATTGCCACAAAGGAGGTATAAGCGCAGACACGGTCATCCTGTCCGTAAGCGGCTACCATGCTTCTGTCAAGTCCGCAGTCACGTGCCTTTCCTGCCGGAACAATCTCCAGTTCTGCTGAAAGGAAATCCTCTTCCTCTACATCGTATTTCTCTTTGAGGATGCGAAGAACGTTGGATTTCACCGCTTCTTTCTGCTTCTCATCTGTACTCTCATTGAGCGGTCTGCTTCCGATCAGAATGTCAAGGTTTTCTCCCTCGATAACCTCAGCAGCTTTTTTCTGCAGCTGTTTGCCTGCAAGATGGATCAGAAGGTCTGTGATGTATACAATCGGATCATTTTCATCTTCACCGATAACCACATCAACTACGCTTCCGTCTTTTTTGACAATCACACCATGGATTGCAAGTGGAATTGCCACCCACTGGTATTTCTTGACACCTCCGTAGTAGTGCGTATCAAGATATGCCAGATCTGTATCTTCATATAAAGGATTCTGCTTCACATCAAGACGTGGAGAATCAATATGCGCACCAAGAATGTTCATACCTTTCTCCAGCGGCTCCTGGCCTACATGGAACAGGGTCATGATCTTCTTCATACCAACTGCATATACTTTGTCACCTGGCTGGATCTTCTCTCCTGCTGCCAGCTTTGTCTCAAGATTTACATAACCATTGGCTTCTGCCTCTCTGACAAGCTCTGTGACACATTCACGTTCCGTCTTGCCTGCATCCAGGAATGCACGGTAATCCTTCGCGAGTTTCTCCATTGCTGTTTCATCTGCTTCCCCGTAGGAAAGCCATGCGTTCTTTCTTTCCATTATATATAACCACCTTTCGATTAATTGTTTACTGTATCTAAGGATACAGATATCTTCCCCATTATAGAACAAACTTCTGTATATTTCTACAATCCTCGCGATTCTTAATCAAAAAATAAGATATCACCGTAACGGTTCACAGCAACATATCATCTGTGAACCGTTACAAGTACCTCATTTATTCCTTATTTTTTACAGTTTTTTCTTGAAAAATTCCTGTGTGTCATTACAATAAGATTATTGTAACTGTTCAGTACCCTCACAGTTATAAATTATTATCTTATCTATGGAGGTCATCTATGCAGCAATCCACCGATCTGCAGAATCTTTTACATTCTGTCCACAAAAAAAGCTACCCTGCCTACAAAGCTCTGAAAGGCAGCTATCAGTTCAATAATTATATTCTCTCCATTGACCATGTACAGGGAGACCCTTTTGCCTCTCCCTCTCACATCAGTATCCGGATTCCGCACAAAACAGCCGGTTTTCCGAAAGAATATTATAAAGATTCCGTCACCAGCATGACCCTTTCCGACTATCTCACCAGACAGTTTGAAAAACAGATCGTCCACTATACCTTCCGTGCAAAAGGCTCTGGCAAAAGTGGCCTGATCTCCATCAGTCACTGCGGACAGGAAGTTCTCAAACGTACCGCCTGTGAGATCACAGAAAAAGAAATCATCGCCCGTTTCTTTATCGGATTTCCGGCAAATGGAAGAACGATCAACGCCACTGAACTGGAAAAGATTCTCTTTGATTTTCTTCCGATCTGTGTACAGAAGGCCTTTCTCTACAAAAATACAAACCATAAAGAATTGGAAGATGCTATTTTTCTTGCTGAGGATCAGAGCTGTATCCGAAACCAGCTCTCTGTCAGAAATCTTGTCGCCTTTGTCGCTGACGGCTCCATTCTTCCGGGAGAAAGCGGGATTTCTTCCCGGCCAATGAAAGATTCCGTCCCTTTTATCTCCCCGGAATCTCTGCGTGTCACCATGACTCTTCCGCATAAGGGAGAAATCTCCGGCATGGGAATCCCGCGCGGCATTACCCTGATCGTGGGCGGCGGCTACCATGGCAAATCTACGCTTCTGAATGCTCTGGAACTCGGTGTATACAACCATATTTCCGGTGACGGCCGCGAATATGTCATCACAGACGATACCGCGCTGAAACTTCGCTCCGAAGACGGACGTTTTATTAAGGATGTAGATATTTCTCTGTTCATCAATGATCTTCCGAATAAGAAAGACACTCGTTGTTTTTCTACAGAAGACGCCAGTGGAAGCACCTCCCAGGCGGCTGGCATCGTAGAAGGAATGGAGGCTGGAAGCAGAGTTTTCCTGCTGGACGAAGATACGTCTGCCACAAATTTCATGGTGCGTGATACTTTCATGCAGGAAGTGATATCCAGAGAAAAAGAACCAATTACCCCATTTCTTGAACGTGCCGAAGATCTTTATAAAAAGGCCGGGATATCCACAATCCTCGTAGCCGGAAGTTCCGGAGCATTTTTCCACATTGCAGACACGATTATCCAGATGGATTCCTATCATCCTGTGGATATCTCCGAAAAAGTCAAGGCATTATGTGGAAAGTATCCTCTGAATCCTGTCAAAGCATCAGCCTTTGCCTTTCCGGCAAGTCATCGCATCATGAAAAAGCAGGCTCCTTCCATCCGCTCGCACGGAAGAAACGCCGGCCGCCCGGAACAGCTCAAAATAAAAGTACATGGAAAAGATGGATTCCTGATTGGAAAACAGGATGTAGATCTCCGCTACGTGGAGCAGCTGATTGATCCGGAGCAGACAGCAGCACTTGGACTGCTTCTCAAATATGCCATCGAAAAGCTTGCCGATGACCGCCGCACTGTCGCAGACATCATTGAAATTCTTTCCGGACAGCTTGAGCAGAACGGACTCTCCTTCCTGTCCGGAGGCTCTTATATTTCCTGTGGCTATGCCATGCCAAGACTCCAGGAAATCTATTCCTGTTTTAATCGTTATCGGAGGTAATAAACAGAAAACTGCCGCCATCCCGGTGAATCTTACCAGGTGGCGGCAGTTTAAAGTTCTGTTTTATTTTTAGGGAAAGGAAAGAGTTCCGGCAACTCTCCCGGCATTGAAGTGTTGCCGAAGGTCTTAAAAGGCTTTTCCTTTAAGACAATTACATCTTACAATATAAATGTGAGGAGTTTTTGTCTTTTTTCTAATAAAATTATAAAATTTATAAAATAATTATATCTTTCAAGCTTTTCTTTTGTCTAATTTTCTGGAAAGCATCATTCCAATTCCCTGAAGGATCTGTACCAGCACGACAAGGATCACGATCGTAACCAGCATGATGTCTGTCTGATAGCGGTAATATCCATAACGAATCGCGATATCACCAAGACCGCCTCCGCCAACGGTACCTGCCATGGCAGAGTATCCAAGGATGGTTCCTACTGCGATGGTCACTCCTACAAGAAGAGAAGTTCTTGCCTCTGCGAGAAGAACCTTCCAGATAATGGTTCCTGTTCCTGCTCCCATACTGACAGCAGCTTCGATCACACCTGGCTCTACCTCCTTAAGAGAAGACTCTACCATACGTGCAATAAACGGAGCGGCCGCGATCACAAGCGGAACAATTGTCGCACTGGAACCATAGCTCTGTCCTACGATCAGCTTGGTGAGTGGAATCACCAGGATCAGAAGAATCAGAAACGGTATACTTCGAAGAATATTCACAATAACATCCAGAATTTTATAGAGAGGGGCATTTGGACGGATTCCCTCTTTGTCTGTAACTGCCAGAAGAATTCCAAGCGGAAGACCCAGGACATATCCGAAGAATGTAGATACCAGAGTCATATACAATGTATCTCTTGTACCTTCCAGCAGCATCATAATTGTCTGATCATCCCACATCTTCCTTCAACTCCTCTACTCCCATATTGATTTCTTTCAGGTACTGGATCATCTTATCTGCCACTTCCTCAAGTTCCGGAAGCTGCAGGATCATTTCGCCCTGTGCCTGTCCATTGATGTTCTTTGTATCTGCATACAAAATATTGACAGGCGTTCTGTATGTCAGAACCAGATTCGCAATTACCGGTTCAAAAGAGGATTTCTCCCGGAAGGTCACACGAACCAGGCGTTTGCCTTTCATTTCCTTAATCTGGGTTCTTCCACTGAATACCAGTTTTCTGGCTTCGTCTGTCTTTGGATTTCGGAACAGTTCTTCCACCGTTCCCGTTTCTACCAGAGAACCTCTCTCCAGAACTGCTACCTTGTCGCAGATTTCCTGCACAACGCTCATCTCATGTGTGATAACAACAACTGTGATTCCATAGTCTCTGTTGATCTCTTTGATTAATTCCAGGATTGCCTTGGTTGTCTGAGGATCCAGTGCACTGGTCGCCTCATCACAGAGAAGGATCTGCGGATCACTTGCCAGTACTCTGGCGATCGCCACCCTCTGCTTCTGGCCTCCAGAAAGCTGGGACGGATAAGAAAGAGCCTTCTCCTCAAGTCCTACAATCCTAAGATATTCCAGAGCCTTTTTGCGGGCTTCCGCTTTCCCGATCCCGGCAATCTCCATCGGAAAACAGACATTATCCAGTGCTGTTCTCTGCATAAGAAGATTAAAATGCTGGAAAATCATTCCTATCTTCTGACGCTCTTTACGGAGCTCTTTTTCTGAGAGCTCCGTAAGATTTTTGCCGTTAACTTTTACTGTTCCTGATGTTGGTCTTTCCAAAAGGTTCAGACATCGCACCAATGTACTTTTGCCTGCACCGGAGAGACCGATGATTCCAAAGATCTCTCCTTTTTCGATAGAAAAACTGATGTTTTTGGCTGCCTCTACAGTTCCGCCCTTGGTTTCAAAGCGCTTGCAGAGGTTTTCAACCTGTATCATCGGTTCCATTTCATTTCTCCCCCTGTCCCTTAAAAATACCTGAATTCCTGTTATTCTGCGTCAGCCTCTGCTGCTTCTGTTGTCTCAGCATCTGTGTCAGCTGCTTCGTCTGCAGCCTTTTCTGTGTCATCTGTGGAATCCTCGAACGGAACAACTGCACCGTCGTATTTCTCGTTGATAAAGTCTTTGATCTCATCAGATTTCAGAGTGTCTACCAGGGCTTTGATTGCTTCGCTGTCTTCATTTCCTTCTTTGACTGCAATGACATTTACATAAGTTTTTGCTGCCTCGGAATCAGAAGTTTCGTGTGCGATGGAGTCATTGGATACGGAATATCCTGCCTGCAGTGCATAGTTACCGTTTAATACTACGAATGCAACTTCATCTTTGACACGGGAAACCTGTGCTGCTTCCAGCTCCTCGATCTTGATGTTCTTCGGGTTTTCTTCGATATCCTTGACAGTTGCCTCAAGTCCTGCTCCGTCTTTCAGAGTGATCACACCGTTGTCCTGGAGAAGCAGAAGTGCTCTTGCTTCGTTTGTAGTATCGTTCGGAACTGCGATCGTATCGCCATCTTCCAGATCATCAAGAGTTTCTTTTTTGCCAGGATAGATTCCAAATGGCTCATAGTGGATTCCGCCTGCATTTACGAGGTGTGTTCCCTGCTCTTCGTTGAAGTTGTCAAGATACGGAATATGCTGGAAATAGTTCGCATCAAAATCTCCGCTCTCTACTACAAGGTTTGGCTGTACATAATCATCAAATACCGTAACTTCCAGATCCCATCCTTCTTTCTCGAGGATTGGTTTTGCTTCTTCCAGAATCTCTGCATGCGGTGTTGCGGAAGCTGCTACTTTGATGGTTCCTTTCTCTGCATCAGCGCTTACAAGAACGCCGTTTGCTGTAAGTGCTCCGATTGCCAGTGCTGCTGCAAGTGATACTGTGATAATTTTCTTTGTTTTCATGATTTTTCCCTCTCTTATTCATTTATATTTTAGTCTTTTTATTCAGTTGTAAATGACTTCCTGCATGAATGTGATTTGGATAAAATCCATGAAACAGAAACCTGCTCTGTAATGTTTCTGTAAAAAAAAATAACAGGAAGTCCTCTGGAGTCTCCCTGTTCATGCAATCTGCCACATTAAAAAATGCTTTATTTACATCTTGGTATCTGCTCTCTTATATAAAATCAGCAGATATCTCAGGAAGTCTCTGATACATAGAAGTACAGCAAAACATAGACATGTACATGTTCATGCACATCCCCTGATCCATCATACACATGACTTCCCTCTGAACTGCATTTCCTGTAACCATGATTCTTCCTCCTTCTTTTTAATATTCACTACATTCATAGTGTCAACGTCAAAATACATTCCGTCTCGGAAAATGTATTACCTATTTCTCCGATAGGTTAAATATATCATGTCTTCTTCACAATGTCAACACATTTTTAATTTTTCCCAAATGCATTTCTTCATTGCTTGACACTAATTTCTTATAATGATACCATACTCTTGATTAATTCGCAACTGTTCACGGTGAACAGGAACACCTATTCTTTCATTGACAGGAGAAAAATTATGAATAAAAAAGCAATCATTGCCATGAGCGGTGGTGTTGATTCCAGCGTTGCAGCCTATCTGATGGTTCAGCAGGGCTATGACTGCGCCGGTGCCACTCTGAAGCTTTATGATAATCCACAGTGCAGCTATCCGGGACACCGAGCATGCTGTACTCCTTCTGATACAGAAGATGCCAGAAGTGTTGCTGCACGTCTCGGCATGCTTTATTATGTATTTCCCATGCAGGAGAAATTCCATCAAAGTGTCATTGATAAGTTTGCAGACACCTATCTCCACGGCGGCACACCGAATCCATGTATCGACTGCAACCGTTTTCTCAAGTTCTCAGCACTTCTCGATAAGGCAAGAAAACTCGGATGTGAATACATTGCAAGCGGTCACTATGCCCGCAGAGAGCAGGATCCTAAGACCGGACGTTTTCTTCTCAGGAAGGGGCTGGATCCTACCAAGGACCAGAGCTATGTACTCTACGCCATGACGCAGGATCAGCTTGCCCACACGCTCTTTCCTCTTGGCACCTACACCAAGAAGGAAATCCGTGAGATTGCACAGGAGCAGGGCTTTATCAATGCCGATAAACCGGACAGCCAAGATATCTGCTTTGTGCCAGACGGGGATTATGCGACCTTTATTGAACAGTATACCGGAGAGGCTTCCGAACCTGGTGATTTCGTAGATAAGGAGGGAAAAGTCCTCGGCAGACACAAGGGACAGATTCATTACACCATCGGTCAGCGCCGTGGTCTCGGAATTGCAGCACCGGAATCCCTCTATGTGTGCGGCAAGTCCCTGGATACCAATAAGGTCATCCTCGGAGGCAAGGACGACCTTATGAGTAATTACTGCTATATCAACGATATCAACCTGATTCCCTGGGATCATCTGGATAAACCCATTCAGTGCAAGGTCAAGACACGCTACCGTCAGCCGGAGCAGCCAGCTACCGTAGAACAGCTCGGAGAAGACCTTATCCGAATCACCTTCCAGGAACCGCAGAGAGCTGTCACACCCGGACAGGCCGCTGTTCTCTATGACGGAGACATGGTGCTTGGCGGAGGCACGATTCTCAGCGAGGAAGCAGCCCAGACACTCTGCAAAATAAATGAGAAATAACCTGTACATCTCTTTTTATATCTACCGGAAATTGGAGTTTCTGATTTCCGGTATTTTTTAGGACAGGTCTTTTATAATGTCTATTGAATACCCCTGCACTTTATGATTTAATAAATGTAAAGATATTACAGAATAGAAATGATTTTTTTATCTGTATTTTACATTTTTTGTATCGAAGGGATATCAAAATGACAGCAAAAACTTCTAGAATTATCATAAAAACATTTATCAAAACCGCACTCAAGGATTCGGATGAATCTCCTGAACGATGTGCACGAAATCTCGTAGATATGGCTCTGAATTTTGCAAATGGACGGTTTCAGCAGTCCTTCTTTGAGATGTCGCGGGCAATTCTGAATAATGAAAACAGTCCTTACTACCCACTGATTGCGGATGCTCTTAAGCATATGGATAAGGAAAAACTGCTCGAATTCGGACTGGATCTCGGATACAACAGCTGTACCTCCGGTGCCCATATAATACGTAAGTTGAAACGAACTGAGAATATCAATGTACCATGGCTTCTCTCCATGATCATTGACACCGCCCGCCCTGATTTTCTCTCTGATTATCAGTCTGTACTGATACAGGGAAAAGAACTTGGCATCTACACTTACTTTATTACAGTCCCAAAAGATCCTGCCAAAGTTCTTCCACTTATCCGAAGCAATCCTGACTGTGCAGTCATCTTACTGTGCGATACCTCCGATATAACAGAGGATTTCGCCGAAACTGCTGAGACGCTGAACAATCTCTTATTTGCAGTAACTTATGGAGATCAGGCGGAAACTGCCTGTCTGATCCTCAGAGATCATCAGCTTCTATATTCTCTTTATAACGTTTATTCTGATGAAAGCAGCTCTGATATCCTGTGCGGTACGTATTTCCGTTTTGCAGAAGAAATGCACAGTCTGTTTGCCGCAGTTCTCGCTGAACCTGACTGTACTGAGGAAACCCGCAGATCTGTATACCAGACGGTAGAGAATTCTCGAATTTCCCAGCTTTACAGAACGGTTCCTCTGGATTTCTTCTACGATACAGAGAAGATTGGAAATATTATCTCCTCACCTGCAAGTGTTGTAGGATTTGATGCTGATGGAACCCTTTATGCTCCAGGAAGAGTTCCCCTAAAAACATCCTGTAATTTCTTCCAGCAGCCCCTCAGAGAAATTTTCAGTAAAATATCTGCAGAATAACTCTGGTTACTTTATTGGAACATTACGAAATAATTTCCTGCGAATCAAAATAAGCCTTATTCATTCGTGATATATTTCGAATGAATAAGGCTATTCTTATCCTTCCAGTCTCTCATGCGTCTTTACAACTACCTTAATACAGGATTGGAGCAATCTGACAAATTCTTTTGGAGGTACAGGATTCCTGTCTGAAATCCATCTGCCAAGCGAACATATAATAGCATCATTCCAGAAAGTTACATAAAACTCTGTATTCGTCTGTTCTCCCAGAATTTCCTTAATATCCTCTGCCATCACCGGTCCTACAATATCCCGGAAATGATTGGCAAACGAATTCTGATCCTCTACTTTCATTACTTTTCTGTAGAAATCTTTGTTTTTATAAAAATAATCACAAAGATGAAGTACACTGTCCCATCCAATGAGATCTACTCCAAGTTGTATATGACTTAAGTATTCCACATCAAAAATCCAGTTTACAAGGTCAAACTTATCCTTAAAATGATAGTAGAAACTCTTACGGTTCATGTTGCACTTTGCGCAGATATCAGAAACAGTAATTTTGGTAAATGGGGTAGATTCCATTAATTCCTTTAATGCAGATGCCAGTGTACGCTTCGTAATATTAGAGTCTGCCACGATAAATACCCTCCTTCTTACATTTCTGCCGCAAACAATGCTGCCCCAAGAGCTCCACAAAGCTGTGATTTATCGCTGATCACCAGCTTTGTTCCCAGTCTTTCTTCCAATGTCCTGACAAGACCCTGATTCTGTGCAACGCCGCCGGTCATCATATATGCCTCTTCTCCTCCAACACGCTTTACGAGGGAGGCTGTTTTGGCAGCAACTGCTTTGTTCAATCCATGTACGATATCATCAGTTGCTTTATTCTGCGCGATCAGAGAAACCACCTCTGATTCAGCAAAAACTGTACACATGCTGGAAATCGTAATGTCCTCCTGATAGGAAAGTCCTACTTTGCTAAGTTCATCCAGGCTCATTTCCATAGTTTTTGCCATCATCTCCAGAAAACGTCCTGTGCCTGCCGCACACTTGTCATTCATGACAAAGTTTTTGACCGAACCGTCATCGTTCAGACGGATAACTTTGCTGTCCTGACCGCCGATATCAACGACCGTTCTGACAGAAGAATCCAGAAAATGAGCTCCTCTTGCATGGCAGGTGATCTCTGTGATACTTTTGTCGCCATCAGATATCGCAGTTCTTCCGTATCCCGTAGTTACAACTGCATCGATATCTTCTCTGTTCAGACCGGACTGTCTGAGTGCTTCTTCCAGTGCACGCTCCGCACCATTTGCAGCCCCTGCTCCTGTTGGCATGATCACACTGGAGACAATCTTTCTCTCTCTGTCCAGTATCACAACATCTGTGCTGGTAGAACCGCTGTCAATTCCTGCAAAATATCCCTTACCCATGGTGTTCTCCTTTCTCGTTTCTGTCTCTATATTCAGGCTCTCTGCGAAGGCCTCCAGACGTGTGCTCAACTGTCCGCTGCTCTGTACGGTATAATCCGATTCGATCTTGAGGAGCGGCACATCCGTATGACCCTTGATATCAGAATATTCAAAACTGTAAAAATCACAGAACTTTACGGTATGATAGATGATTCCCTTTAAAGATGGATCCTGATAAAGCTGTTTACGGCCTGCATGATCCATCATGCGCATGCACGGGATCTGGTGAAGAAGTTCCTCCGCATACCATTCCATGAGCTGATCAAAGTCCAGATTTTTTTCCGGAAGTGCAGTTCCCACAGAACGATTGTTGACGCAGGTCTCATTTACTACGGGCAGCGGCATGGCATCCTGCGTCATCTGAAACAGTTCATTTCCCATTCTCGCTCCAAGAACTGCAAGGTGCGGATCCTGTGCTCTCTTTTTCGGATGAAAAGCCTGGAGAAATTTTTCTTTACTGAACGTAGTTCCTTTGTATTCACCGTAAGCTCTTGCAAGTTCCTTTAACTGTGCCACAGTTCTTTCACGACTGCAGCTTGTATCACAGTGAAGCATATCTACCATATACAAAAAGTCCAGTTCACCGCTGTCTTCCAGAATGTCATAGACACTTCGGATCGTATCACAGCAGTTTACCAGGATCAGTTCTTTTACTTTTCCTGCCAGAACCGCCTCAAGGACTGCTTTACCAAAACCACAGATATTCGGATGCGCCACCTGCTCTGCCAGATCAAATCCTTCCGGCATATCATTCAGGATCTCACATTCTCCGCCTAATGCTTCAAGAAGTTCCACCGGTGTATATTTACAGACATAATATGTTTTATTCATGATCAAAATCCCCCAGCATCTCCAGAAATGCTCCCAGTCTCGTAGAAGTCTGTCCTTCTCCGCCATGACTTCTGTCACAGCCGTCTCCATCCAGGATCAACAGCGGAATGCCCGCTTCTTCAAAGCGTTTCTTGGCAATCCTGGAGCCCCCAAGAGTATGCTTGCAGCCCCAGTGGTTAAACCAGACAACACCATCAGCTCCTGCCTGTTTCGCATGACGGATTCCTGCATCGATTCTACGGGAAACAGGACCATTCAGTGCATGATATACAAGGCGCAGTGCCATTTCTTCATAAGGATCCTCAGAATGCTTCGTGATATCTGCCACCTGTGCAAGCTCACATCCTACAATCTGTGCTTCCTCTTTCAAAAGCAATGCATCTTTCACCGCCTGTGACCAGAACGGGATCGTGTGCATCCAGTAGATATGTCTGCCTTTTTTTGCAGGGGCATTGCTGACATCTTCAAGAAGTTTTTGTGTATAAAGTTCTTCTTCCTCTGTTCCAAGAAGAATGTTATTTGTCATTCCACTGTAAAGCGGAGAAACAAGGTCTGAAGGTATGTATTTATCTGCTCTTGCACTCTGAAACTTGTCGTAATTCTGCAATGTCCTGCGACTTCTTGCAAGACGTTCCTTCAGTTTTGATTCATCAATAGTTCTGCCGGTTACTTTCTCAAGGAAAGGAACCAGGGCTCGAAGCTGTGTTGCTACATAAGACACATTTGCCGGTGTCTGTGCGGATGGTATATCAATAGAAAAAACCGGGATGTCAAAAAACTCTGCCAGTCTGTGAAATGTAAGAAGGTTTGCGTCACACGCCAGGTTCGTATAAACGATACATTTCGGTTTCGGAAGAAGGCCCTTTTCTGCAGCTCCGATAAATGTCTTGTGATAACTGCAAAGTGTTTCTGAAATTCCAGAATCCTCTGCTCCCTGAAGAAAAGGTCTCTCTACCTGTGATGCCGCAAGATAGCAGGAAAAGCTTTCTACATTGTATGGATACAGTCCTGCCTCCTGAAGCAGTTCGCACGGAGTAAATACACTTACCATAACCGAACTTTCTGGATGCTTCAGCGGCTGTGTCATAACGTTCATCATCATGCCGGCCAGATACTGATCCGATGGATTCAACTGCCCTTCTGGAAGAAAACGAAATTTCAGGTTCTGCGCTTCCCATCCTGTCTTTAAAAGCCACCTCGCTCTTTCCGGTGACGTTTCACACCATTTCTCTATGTAATTTCCAAATGTCTTCACTATCTCCATATTTTGGTCTGACCGCCTTTCTTCCAAACAGTATATAGCAAATTGCGGGTTCTGACAAGAATAAAAAAAGCCGATACTCCATAGATGATTTTTCAAGTTGCTGTGAACAGTAACTTTTTCACCTATTTTATAACGGCTTTCTTAACGACTGATTTTAATTGTTTATAGCTTTAATCATTCAGCAGCTCATTGATCCGAGTTTCTCTTTCAATCCCCAGAATTCTTGTATATTCCTTCATATCCATCATGTCTTTCGCTACATTTCGTGTTGTTCCAGTCAGATAAAATTCCTTATAGATTTCTTTTAATGTCTTTGCTGCACAAAGCGTAGACGTTAAACAGTTCATTGTCATTTTTACTCCTGCATCTTCCAGCTCACAGATCTGATAACAATGTTCCGGAGAATCTTCATAAATATTATAGAATACAGGTACTCCCACATTATTAACAACGGTTTTGATTTCATCAAGACTATGAAGACCTTCAACCCATACCATATCCGCTCCTGCTTCAGCATAAGCACAGCTTCTTTCAATCGCAGCATTCAGACCATAGACAGCTTTTGCATCTGTTCTTGCAATTATCATAAAATCAGGATCTTTTCTTGATTTGACGGCGATTCTAATTCGATCGGCATGTTCCTTAGCAGATACTAATTCCACACCTCCTAATGCACCACATCTTTTTTGTGTAATCTGATCTTCCAAAGATATTGCGGATACACCTGCTGTTTCAAACTCCTCTACAGTTCTGCGTATGTTATTTAATCCTCCATATCCTGAATCTCCATCACTCATCATAGGAATATCTACACAAGACGCAATCTGTCTCGCTCGTCCAGTCATTTCCGTCATAGTCGCCAAAGACAGATCCGGGCGTCCCAAAAGAGATGCCATAGCTCCATTTCCTGACATAGCTATCCCTTGAAATCCAACATCCTGTGCAATTCTTGCACTTAACGCATCATGTACTCCTGCTAGAACAATAATTCCATTTTTTTCCATAAGATGCTTTAACTTTTTCTTTTTATCCATATCCAGTCTCCTTTGTCACTTTCTAAAACTCATAAAAAACAGGAGCAGTGCTGGTACAAATATTGCAGCACCCGCCACAGAAGGAATCATAATACTGCCTGTTGCAACAATAATCGTTGGGAACAATGTCATAAAAAAGTTTGTAAATGGTGCTAACGTTCCGCAGTAGATTCCAAATTCTTCCAATGTTGTACTCTTCATATCCGGATCTAACATCTTTACTAATGTGAACGCCGATGCAGAACTGCCAGTATTCTGTCCATATGCAGCCATTGCTTTTTCAAACCAATCATCTTTACATACACGCCTGATAACAACCAGACAATAAAATACTGTTAATGCAAACATCACAACTGACAGTATAAGTATCGGAACAATATATGTTTTCACTGTACTGAGCTGAATAGATGCAATAGAACCTATAATCATAAATTCCAGGCATGCATTAGCAACCTGACTGTTTGCTCTCTTGTCAACATATCCAGACATTTTAAATTTCTTCAGCACCGGCCATAAAATCATGGCTCCAATCATTCCACACGCCAAATCCGGAAGTTTATTCAATACTTCTATTCCTGCCACTTGAACAAGCAGTATTCTTATAATGCCATATCCTATTGCAAAAGATAATAAAAGCCAGCTAAATTGGAGTGCAATCGTATTTACACTGATCTCTGTTGTAACTTCTTTTCCAAGATCTTTCTGTTTATCCGCCGGCATAACGCCACCAAGCATATATTCCGGAAGTTTTTCCGGAGTCTCCATATATTTTGCCCATTTACGTCGAATACCAATATTTACAAGAACAGCTCCTACTATAAAAGAAAGAAGCATGCCAATTGTTGAAGTAGTCATTCCCAGACTGAGCATCATACCTGCCAAATCCTCATTGACAACTTTAAATGCTTCTGACATACCTGGAATAATCTGATGTGCACCATAAAAAGAACACACTCCCAAAAAGCCCCAGCCTTTTGGAAGATCATAACCACTTCTTACCAGTTCACCTATCAATAATCCCAGTGTACACTGTGCACCCCAGATTCCAAATAAAAGAAAGGCATATGTAGCATAAGATTTTAATCTTCCCACTTTGATATCAACTCCAAAAACGGCTGAAGTCATCATCACTACACCCAAAGGCCCTGCTAACTGTGCAAACATATCGGGAATCGTTATTAAGCCCAATACCTGAGGTCCCAAAATCAGCCCTAATACCCCACCAATTACAGATGCCGGAATATATGCTTTCGCAAAAATCTTGATTTTGTTTCGAATAATCATTCCTACAATGAGAAGTACGCCAAGTTCTGTCAGTCCATAAAATACATCTGTAAATGTCATAAATTTACACCTCCTCCTGGTTATAAGAGTTAATTTTACTTATAAAATCTGCAATGTTATCAATATTTCTTATATTATTAATAAACATATAGAGTTCTTCTGGGTCTGTTTTCTCTGATAACCTTTCACAACAGCCTTTGAATTTCTCTTTCTGTTCTATTTTGGAAACAGGAATACATGGGTCTCCCTTAGGAATCTTTTTTTCGCATTTAAAAGTTGTTCCATCTTTTAAGATAACAGACATTTCACATTTCTGACTGTATTCTGTATCCTTATCTAAAATAATCTCAACTTTTTTCATCAGCTCACAAATTTCCGGGTCTGTGATATTCTCACCTTCCATATCACTGATCTGTATTCTGCCTTTTATTAAAATTAACGCTATACAATATGCCAGACTGAATTTTCCCTCTGTTGGCGTTTTTGGATAATGGTACCTGTCACATTCATATGAAAAAGACCCCAGATTGCATATAATCTTTTGAATATTATGACAGTCAAAATCATATGTCTGTTTAATGTATAAGATAGCATCAATTCCACTATGATTTCCTCGACATGTCGGATATGGTTTTATAGTAATTTCTGGAGAAATCAGTTCAAATCTGTCATTCAGAATCGCATCAACTTCCGAAAAATCTATATCTGAAGCAGCTATTTTTAATATACTGTTATCTCCATCCAGGGCTGTTGTTTTTGCCTCAAATCCTTTCTTTGCAAATTTGCAGGAAAAAATAGCCTTTTCTGCTGTTCTTCCAACCGTAAGATCTTTTGTCATAGTTCCGTAATTTACCTTTGTTCCCGATGCTTCCCCGCTGGCAATCCCAATTGCATTAATCAATTGCTCTCTGGACAGTTTATACAGAATACCTGCTGCTATAGTTGCACCAAAAATTCCAACCAGCGATGTCAGATTCCAACCCGGATCTATTTTTGTATTTGCCACCAAGCGGCCTAATACACTGTTGATCTGAATTCCTGTAATATAAGCATCCAGAATCTCAGTTCCACTACATTGCATTTCTTCTCCAACAGCTAAAACTGTCGGAACAAGAACTGTACTTGAATGTCCATTAAGCTCCATACTCATATCATCGTAATCACATATATGAGCCGCCATCGCATTTACCATTGCTGCATTTCCGCTATTTAGTTTTACATCTTTATATCCTATTACCGATGATGCATTACTTCCTGTTGTTTCCACACAATAATCTACTGCTAACCGAATTGCTTCCTTTCCAGCTCCTGCCATAATGCAGGCAACTGTGTCCTGAAAATGCTCCTGTGCTTTCAGATAAACCATTTCCGGAATCTCTTTTTTATTTAAGCTTATTACATAATCCACAATTTTTTCAGATAACGTCATAATCGCCCTCCCAAATCTTTATGCTTTTTTGATTATGCTGCACACAAGAACAATCATTGCTGGAACAAAAACAATAATCCCTCCGATCATTGGAACTGTGATATTTCCTGATGATACAATCACCGCTGGAAATACTGCCATTAAAATTGCCGTAACCGGTCCAAGTGTGCTCTGAAAGATGCCAAAATCCTCCAAAGCAGTACTTTCCATCTCAGGATCGACCATCTTTAATAATGTAAGTCCAGAAGCCGTACTTCCTGTATTCTGACCAAATAAAATAGCAGCTTTTTCAAACCAGTCTTCTCTGCAGGTCTTTCGAATAACAACAAGGCAATACACTGTTACAAATAATGTCAGCACAGCACATAAAACAGTAATAGCAACTAAATTATCAGCTACGATATCAAGCTGAATAGATGCCACTGCACCACAAATCATAAAATCCAGACAGCCATTTGCGATCTGTACGCTGGAACGTCGGTCTACATATCTTTCCAGTTTTATCTTTTTTAAGATTGGCCACAAAATAATTGCTCCGATCATTCCACAGGCTAAATCTGGCATATTAGATAATACCGAAATTCCAAAATATTTCAAAAGTACGATTTTAATAACTCCGTAACCAATTCCAAAGGCAAGAAGCAGCCAACAAAACTGCATACAAACAGAATTTATGGAAATTTCAGATGTTACTGTATTTCCAAGAGATTCTCTTTTTTCTTCCGGCATAATTCCACCAAGAGTATACGCAGGTACCTGTTCTGGTTTTTGCATATATTTTGTCCAGCCTTTTCTGACAGCAATATTTACAAGTATGGAACCCAGAATAAAAGAAACAACCATACCAATTGTTGAGATTGTCATTCCAAGTCCCATAACCGCCTGTGCAGTTTCTGCTCCTACACTTTCGTATGCTGTAGATACACTTGGCACGATCGCATGCGCACCAAAGAATGAAGCAACTCCCAGCATTCCCCACCCCTGAGGCAGATCAAACCATTTTCGCAGAAGTTCTCCGAGAGCTAATCCTATTACACACTGTGCTCCCCATGTTCCAAACATCATAAGTGTATATTTTGCAGAATTTTTAAGTTTTCCCAATTTAAGCTCTATTCCAAACACTGCTGATGTCATCATGATCACACCAAATGGCCCTGCAAGCTGCCCAAATAAATCTGGAATAGGAATAACATTTAAAAACTGAGGTCCAAGAATTAAGCCTATTACACCGCCAATTACGGATGCTGGCAAAAAAGTTTTTCGAATCGGTTTGAATATATCTCTAATAAGCACACCTGCTAATAATAAAATCGCTATTTCCGTAAATCCGTAAAATACATTAGTAAAGGTCATTTTTTACGCTCCTTTCATCTGCCCCCTTGCCGTCTTAACAGCAGCTTTTACAGCTTCTGCGTATAACAAAATATCACATCCTACCAGAATAAAATCAGCCCCTGCATCTATCCATTTTCCTGTATCCTCTGCTGCAAAAGCAGTCATTCCCACACATACTCCTGCTGCATTTGCCTTTTTTATAAGTCTGGTAATTGCTTCTGTTACTTCTGGATGATTTACGTCTCCTGCATGTCCCAGAGAAACCGACATGTCTACCGGTCCAAACAACACCGCATCCACGCCCTGTACATTCACGATTTCATCAAAATTTTCAATGCCTTCTTTGCCTTCTACCATCAGCATGATAGATACTTCTTTATTACTTCTTTCAAAATGTCCATCTGTTCCATTTACGTAATACTTGTTAGCACGAACTAACGGGCATGCTCCTCTTTTTCCTTCTGGGAAAAATTTCGAATATTTTACAGCCTGTCTTGCCATATCCGCAGTTGAAATTCCTGGAATTACCACACCTGCTGCACCATTGTCCAGTACTTTTCTGATTGCTGTTTCATCATTCACATCTGGCACTCTGACCATAGGGATCATCTCCGATGTTTCGACAGCTCTGATATATCTGATAGATTCTTCTTTTGCAATTGGTGAATGTTCCATGTCAATGATTGCAAAATCAAACCCTGCATATCCAAGGATTTCTAATGTATCTTCACATGGTAAATGTGCAAATGTTCCTATGAATTTTTTATTCTCTTCTTTATTTTTTCTTATCAGTTCTTTAAATGATTTCTTCATTTTGCTATCCCCCATTTATATTAAAAGGGAAAAGTTTTCGCTCTTCCCTTTTACACCCAATACTTAACCCTGATTTTATTTCTGAATTGCCTTAAATGCTGCAGCCTGCGCTGTCATTCCTCTTTCTGATGCCAGTCTTTCAATGGAAGATGCTCCAAAGAAACCATCAATCTCCGGTACATTTTTGATTACATATTCTGCATCTTCCGGATCTGCAATCGGACCTCCATGGCAGATTACCATGATATCCGGATTTACTTCGCGTCCTGCTGCAATAATCTCTCTGATCTTTGTGCAGCAATCATCCAGGGTAACTGCTGTCTCTGCTCCGATAGAACCTTTTGTTGTAAGTCCCATATGAGCTACAAGGATATCTGCGCCAGCTTCTGCCATTGCTTTTGCCTGTTCCGGATCAAATACATACGGGCATGTCAGCATATCAAGTTTATGTGCCTCCCGGATCATATCTACTTCAAGTCCATATCCCATTCCTGTCTCTTCCAGGTTTGCACGGAATTTTCCATCGATCAATCCTACTGTTGGGAAGTTCTGCACTCCATTGAATCCCTGATCTTTCAGCTGTTTCAGGAAAATATCCATTACACGGAAAGGATCTGTTCCGCATACACCTGCAAGTACCGGTGTTTTCTTTACAATTGGAAGAACTTCCTGTCCCATTTCCTGAACGATCTTATTTGCATCACCATAAGATAACAATCCTGATAGAGAACCACGGCCTGCCATTCTGAAACGGCCTGAATTATAGATGATAAGCATATCTACATCTGCTTTTTCACTGCATTTTGCTGTGATTCCTGTACCGGCTCCTACACCAACAAGGATTTTGCCCTGTGCTACCTGCTCTTTAAAGTCTCTCATAATCTCACTTCTTGTTTTTCTTAACATAATTACGTACCTCCTGATTTTGTTTATTATTTATTCATAAGATCTATTAGTTTTTGTGCTGCTGTTTCACCAAACTGCTGGTCGTTGATATTGCAGTCAAGTTCTTCAATCTGGACTTTTTCTTTATCAAGTCCGTCTTTTAATGTATCAAATAAAACTTTATCCTCTTCCGGTCCATAGAATTTCTGTCCTTCTGCATCCAGCATAGAAACGCCCTTCAATGGCAGTAATAAAACTGTTTTTCCTGAAGACAGGTTCCATTTTTCTACCAGTTTATCTGCAATTTCTTTACATTCTGTTGCTGTTGTCCTCATTAAGGTCACACCAGGATTATGTTTGTATAAATTTCGATTCCTGAATTCTGCCGGTACTGTATCCATTTGGCCAAAATTAACCATATCTAATGCCCCTACAGATACTACCTGTGGTATATGATTCTTTGCTGCAGCTTCACATCGTGCCGGTCCTGCTGCCAGGACTCCTCCAACAACCTCATCACACCATTCAGTTGTTGTCAGATCTAATACTCCTGCAAAATAACCTGCCTGAATCAGTGATTCCATTGTTTTTCCACCAGTACCTGTTGCATGAAATACGAGTACCTCATATCCTTTTTTCTCAAGGTAATCCTTTGCATAGTTTACACACGGTGTTGTTACACCAAACATTGTTGCAGCAATAAGAGGTTTGTATTCTTCTTCCAGATTTTCAAGCTTCAGCTGATCATTCTGAAGGATCATTCCGGCAATAGCAAGTATCGCATTCCTGTATACTGTTTTGGAAATTTTATTTAATCCCGCAACATCTACAATTGATGGCATCATAATGATATCGCTTGTACCCACATACTGTTCTACATTTCCGGAAGCCATAGTCGAAACCATTATTTTGGGTACACCTATGGGCAGTTCACGCATTCCAGGTGTTACTAAGGCAGTGCCTCCTGATCCTCCAAACGATATGATTCCATCAAATCTTTTTTCCTGATATAATCTTGGAATCAAAATTTTCATACCTTTGGATAATGCTTCTGTAGCCAACGCCCTGTCTCTTTTTTCTACAATGTCTCTGATATCATAGCCAGCAGCTAATGCAACTTCTTCATTTGAAACATCCGGTTTAAATTCTGGTTCAAAAACACCTGTATGAATCATCAAAGTAGACAGCCCTAATTCTTCTGCAATACTCTGAATATACTTGAATTCTTTTCCTTTTGTATCAAATGTTCCAGCAATAGCAAGTGTTTTCATTCTAATCTCCTTTCTGTAATTAATTTTCATGTTTTATCGTTGTCCAAACAAAAAACAGTAGAATCTTCTGTTACTTTACAATTAGATTCTACTGTTTTATTTACGAATTAACAATGTTGTTATTTTATATTTTGTTGTGTTTATTTTCTTAATATCAGAGGTTTATTTTTATTTTGTTGTGTTTATTTTGTCTTTTTGTATTTGAGTTGGTGTACAGCCTATATATTTCTTAAACATCTTGGAAAATTGTACATAATCTTCATACCCAACATAATATGCCGCTTCCTTGCATGTGATATTTTTTTCCAGCAGAATTTCTTTTGCTTTATTTATGCGATAACGCACCAGATATTCTGTAAAAGAACCCCCCATTTCTCTTTTGAAACAAATACTTAAATAAGAAACCGATACATGCACGATTGTCGCCAGGTCTTTTAGCTGAATTTCCTTGGAATAATTTTCATCAATATACTCTTTGATAAAATTCACGTATTGTTTCATATTCCATCTATCATTTGAAAATTTAATAAAGGGATCATTGGGATTAAATTTTTCTTTTGTTTTAAAGGCTCTTGTCATATTAGGGATCACATGCTCTACCGGAATTCTGTCAAATACAGATCCTCCTATATATCCCTGACAGGAACTGTTTTGGTACATATACTGCATATCTATAGGTGTATTTGCAGGGCCTGCGTACACCATTTTTATTACTTCCGGGCGTACTTCATTACAAATTTCGAATAGCTCTATTGACAATTTTCTTGCCTCTTCCAACGAAATATATTTAGATGCACCCATCACACCGCCCTTGGTCAGCCCCAGATGAACACAGATCACATCTGCACCTGCATCAAGCATAGCAAGTGTTTCCTTCTTGTCCGTAACAAAAGCAACTGTAAAAAGATCCATAAAATGAGCCAACCGGATAGCTTCTACTTCTGTTTCATATCCGTTTCCATCTTCTTCCAATGCTTCTCTGAATTTCCCATCAATTAACGCCACCGTTGGAAAATTTGTTATTCCTGCAAACCCCAGTTCTTTTATTTCTTTAAAGTAATCATACAGGTTTATAAAAGGATCCTGTGCAAACAGTCCAAATAATGTAGGTGTATTTTTTGCAATTGGCAGAATCTCTTCACTCGCAAATTCTTTTACAATATCATTACTGTTACGATAACAAAGATATCCTCCCAGAGATCCCTTACCTGCGACACGATATCGACCTGCGCTTAATGCCAAAAGGAGATCTGACCCTCCATGGATTACGCACTTTGCAATCATTCCAGAACCAACAACCGCCCCAATAACATGTCCATTAATATTAATCTGTGCATTTAATTGCTGTATAATTTCTTTTCTCTGCATGGCAATATCCCACTATATTCATTGAACCAGTTCAAGAAACTGATTCGGTTCCCATACCTGTATTTCTGATGATGAATAATCTTTAACGTTTCGAGTAATCAGTCCATTCATTTCATTTAATAAAGCTACGGAATACTGTACAGAATCCTCAAAGTCCTTCCATCCCAGTTCTAATGCTTTTTGTATTTCTTCTTCTGATACACCTGCTACAGACACAATTAAAAGCAATTTCTTCAAAAGTTCCCGTACTACCGCTTTATCTCGCATATTCTTATATGCAATATAATAAATGTCTGTAATTGCTGAAGCTGAAACAAATTCCTGAATGTCTTCCCTCACAGATAATTTTAAGACTTCTATTGCTGCTTCATAAAATGGAGATCGTTTGAGTAACACATCCAATATTACATTTGTATCAATCAAGACTCTCATACTTTTCCAACCTTTCAGCACGATAATCTTCTAATGATCTTCCTGTATCTGGAATAATTCCTACTAATGAATCCACTATATCTTCTATATTATTATTTTTCGGATGCTCCGAAGTTTTTTCTTCTGCAGGTAATACTATGACTTCCAGTCGTCTATTTCTCATAGTTTCCGGCAATGGAATTATGGACATCAGTTTTCTGGCATCAACAATCTTACGAACAACTTCCATTATATATTACCCCTTTCATTATTTTATATCTTATTTCTTCTTGGTTACTACTTACAGTATAACATTCCCGCAAAAAATATTCTATAAATTTCCGAAAGGATTTTTAGACACAAAAAAATCCTTGATTTCTCAAGGATTTTCAATGCCGCAGACCGGAATCGAACGTAACCTCACGCCTGCAAACCCTTATAGAAAGGAGGTTTGCGCTATCTCCGATCCCGTTGTACAAGATTTGTACAAATTTTCACTTCCAGTCTGCGGTACAATATAATGCATGAATTCGGCTTTTCAATGTTGATGCCGAAACGCTCTGTCGTTTACAACAGAGGAATGATTTTGCTTGACTACCTTCAACTGCATCCGGTCAGCCTGTCAAGCCCGAAGTCGCAAAGCGATGCGAAGCAGGTTTGACTGGTTGGGCGAATGCAGTAAAATAAGCCGCAACAAAATCAGTAGTATAAAATCCCGCCATCACAAGGATGACGGGAGATCTTTTTTATAGAAGGAATTATTTTTCGGTTATGATTTCAAGGTCAGAAGATTCTTCGGTTGTAGAGTCTTCAATCTCGATAGATTCACCAACTTCCTCAGACTCAGAAGTAACAGGTTCAGCAGACTCTACAGATTCACCAGATGTAAAAGCGTCCGTAGAAGTTTCACTACCATCAGAGAATACTGAAAAATCATCAGAGCCTACAGACTGAGCAGAAGCCTTAGATGGGAATGATACATCCCCCTTCGGGTGGAAGAACCAGTTAGCGTATTTGTCAAGTTCTTCTTGATTTTTAACATAAATATTATTTTTTGATATAATATAATTATCAAGATCCGACTGATCTTCAAAAACATCTGAAAGTTCATCTGAAGTACAACCACTAAATGCAACCTTTACGGAAACATAATCGATAAGACGATCCGTTACAGGGTCACGATAATTACAAATAAAAAACGCACAAGCGAGAGATTTTGAATTCTTATTAAGTATATTTGACCTATGAAGAGAAGAGTTAATCCAATCATTTACAACTTCCTGAGGTGTATTAGAAGCTCCACCGCCAGTAGTACCCCATCCAATCTGGCAAGAACCATGAGAAGCAAGAGTATCTACTGGACTCGTACAACTATTACTACAAGCATTAATAATAGCCTTACCAGCTGAAATAGAAGCTGATTTTAAACAACAACGCTCTTCATACTCCAAAGGTTCTACACCTTTAGACACACGATACTCGTTGATAAGTCTAACTACCTCGTCAGCATAGTCGGTTTTGTCAATGATGGACTTAGAAATAGTCTCCTCAGACACATTAGACCAATCTACGCTAGTACCTACAAGTGTAATAGTACAGGACTTAGAATAACTACCCATTCTAAAAGTAACAGTAACAGACTTACCAATATTAGAACTAAGAGCATCAGAAGCAATACTCATAAGAAGTGTGCTACCATCCTCAGTATGAACCTTAATAAGTGAACTATTGCTAGATTCTACATAACAATAATTACCCTTAGAAACAAGAGATGCATCTGTAGTAAACTTGAAAGAAGAAGCTACACACATTTTCTTATTTATATAAGTATAAGGGAGCTTATACCCAGTAGAACACAAACTATCAATTTCAGCCTTCTGCACATCGGTAGGTTCTACCACCGGTACAGGAGTTGGCGTTGCAGTCGGTGTCGCCGTTGGCATTGGAGTTGCTGTTGGCTTCGGAGTTGCTGTTGGTTTTGGTGTAGCTGTCGGCTTCGGAGCAGTCGTTGGTTTCGGAGTTACCGTTGGTTTGACTGTCGGTTTTGGAGTCGCCGTTGGTTTCACAACCGGAGCACTTGCCTGTTTTACAACTTTGACAACAACTGTCTTGGTTGCTTTTTTATATCTACCAGATTCTTTAGCCGTGATATAAATTTTGGCAGTACCGACCTTCTTTCCTGAAATATAGCCTTTTGAATTAACACTCACAACAGCACTATTAGAAGATTTATAAGTCAGTCCTGTCTTTGCCTTTGCTCCAAGATAACGTCCCTTCTTATAATAAATAGAAACGTTCGATGCTGTAATTTTTTGATTCTGCTTTAATACTTTTACAGTGATTGTTTTCTTAACAGTCTTACATTTTGACTTTTTGGCAGTTACAGTAATTTTCGCGGTTCCGGCTTTTCTTCCCTTGATATTCCCCTTGCCGTCTACAGTGACAATTTTTTTATTGGATGTCTTGTAAGAAAGTTTTGCTCCCTTCGTAGTCTTAACGTTCAACTTTGCAGAAGTACCAACATAAACGTTCTTATTCGCCACGTTCAATGTCAATTTCTTCGTCGCGGCTTCAACCATTACCGTTGTCCCGATCGGCATCATTGTTTCCGCAGAACCTGAAAACATCAAACCTAACGAAAGCATTACTGCTATAACGCTCTTCCCAAATTTCTTTCTTATCATCGTTTTCTCCTTTCCTTTGTATGAGTTTCCTTTCCTCAATTATACCCACTATGTCGGGTATGGTCAACTATTTTCCCCAAACATATACTTATAACATAAATGTTGGTGGGAGGTGTTGTTTTGTGATTGATTATAGCCCTTTGTGGGAAACCATGCAACGCAAAAACTTATCCACCTACCAGTTAATCAACGATTTTAACTTTTCAAAGGGAACTCTTGATTCCCTCAAACACAATCGCAATGTAACACTTCATACCATCGAGACATTGTGTTCAATTCTCAATGTACCTATTCAGGATGTTGTTCAAATCTTGCCTGATAACCAGCCTTGTGAAAAAACAATTAAATGAATAAAAACTTTACAAGTCTCAGTCCTTCCTTTTGGAAGCTCTGGGACTTTTTTTCTGTCCTTGGTCTCTCCACCCTGGCACGTCAGTTTTCTACCCTGACGAATTCATTTTTCACCCTGACCCATTTATTTTGCTCCCCTGACGAATCCATTTTTCACCCTGACTATTTATTTTTCTACCCTGACCCATTTATTTTGCTCCCCTGACACTTTTCTTTTTCTCCCTTGCCTTTTTAATAAAGTACTATTTTTATCTATTTTCCGTGTACATGCACAAATTAATACTTATCCCGATACTTCTTTTCCGTTCAAATAAACAAAATTTCCCATAAACCCCATATTTTTTACTAAAACCAAGATACTTTCGTTCTCAACCACACTATCCGTTTCTTATCCTGAACGTTCAGGAATCTTCCTTACTAAGTGCCCGCAAACGCGGAGCCTTTTTTTAAGGAGGATAACAATATGTACAAAATCCCTACGGAAGATTATCTTCTTTCTTATAAAGAAGATACGGGAGAGCCTATCTTAACGCTACGAGGCTCTGGTGAAGAGATTTCTCTTAAAGAATACCCTGTACTCGAGCAGTTCTATAAACAGGAACTTAATCACGAACGATACAAAAACAGGCAGTACGCCAAAAGAACTTGCTCCTTGGATCTGACCTATTCTGACTCGGACAACGCTTCTGATCTGAATTATGTGTTCCAGTTGCCACAGACGGTCTTTCCAGATCCTGAAGAAAGCATCATCACGGAAGTTTTAATTTCGAAAGTACGAGCAAATTGTACTCCCGACGATTTCGAGATGCTTTACTGCCTGTACGGGCTCGGCTACACCGAAGAAGAGTATGCTTCTCAACACGGAATCTCCCGTTCCGCACTCAACGCCCGGAAAAGACGCTTAATTAAAAAACTTCGAAAAAAAATTGAATTTTTTTAATTTTTTCTGTCGCAAAATGCCCCGGAAATTACCTTTAATATTGTAACAGTTGTATTTTTTATGAAAGAGAGGTTCGATTATGAAAAATCGAAAAACTTCAGTTGTCCGGGGCTTATTGCTCGACAACGGCTGGCGAAAAGCCGGTTCTATGCTTAACCCAGAAGGTAAAACAGTCAGTTGGGAATCTGCCTACAAACTTACGCTTTTGCCTTTGGAAGAAAGCAAATCCAACGCCATTCGCAAATTTACCGTCGCAGAATCTGCGATTGATTCCGTCGATGAAGCTCTCGCGAATGTTCATTGGGGAGCCCTGATTTCCGTTTCTTTTGATGATGGGAAAGTCTGTGGCGTCGTTCCAGAGCTGGATCTACTCGAATCAATTTTCGACGATTAACCGAAAGGAGTATTATCATGAGAAACAAATTTGTGGCGTTCGTAAACGCCCTTAGTAACGGGCTGGATGAATTATTTGAAAAAGGAGGGGCATCTGCCCCTTCTCCAACCAGTTCATCAGCAACTACCAGTACAAAAACTTCAAAAGAAAATGGGAAATCATCAGAATCAATTCACTCATGGTGGGAAAAGCGCAATGCCGAAGCCTTTCGCGATCAGTTCAGCTATCATGCCGACCGCTTAATCAATACCCCGGCTAACTGCGAAAAGACCTTTGGCAATGCGATTGACAATTTTTTCATCGCACATGATAGTATTCTGCCATGCTATTACTTCCCTGAGATTCATGTCCAGATTTTGCAGGTCCGGGTTTATCATCTGCATGCCAAATGGGACTCTCGGGCTATCCCTCTCGAGCACGTAATTCGCGATGCTCTCGCGAAGGGGTTGGATGATGCACTCAGCTACCGCTCCTACCGTCATCTGATTCCTCAGGGTCTGGATTACCACCTTCTTGTAACCAGAGTATGGTTAGTTCAAGATGTTCTCTATTTTGAACTTCCAGTCTCTGTCTTTTCAATCGTATATCCGCAGTTTGCTCAGGTTCTTGCTCCCGAGCGCTATTGGGAGCTTTTAAAGGCTTTGGATATGCACACTACTTTATAATAAGAAAAAAAGTTTCGTCCCGTCCAAAGCCCCGCAGGGAGCGGCGGGCGGAAGAAACTTTTTTTGCTGTAGTAATTGTAGTTCACCCCCGCAAACCCAGTATTTACAAGGGTTTCCAGCGAGGGAGGGCTTGTCCCCTCGCTGTAGAACTGTAGTAACCTGTAAATCACAGAATTCAGAAAGGAATTTTTTTATGAAAGCACGGACTTCTGTACGCCACTGTGAAGTGGTAACTCTTTTAAACCATCCCGATGACGGACACGAAATCATCAACCTTGAAGCTCTTAATGATGTACTCTCAAAGCGAAAGTGTATCGACAAATATGCATATATCCTTCATGACCGCGATGTCTACACAGATACAGATGAACAGAGTAATTCCGCTCATAAAGCTGGTACGTTAAAACCGGAGCATCTTCACCTGATTATGCACTTCAAAAGCAATCAGCCACAGAAGCTGGAATGCATCGGTAGTTGGTTCGGTTTAGCCAGTAATTTTGTTTCAAAAATCTTTGGCACATGGGAAGATGCGTGTGCTTATCTGATCCATCTGAACGCATCCGACAAATATCAATATTCACCTGATAACGTAATTAGTAACTTCGACTACGAGGATTTTTTGAACAGTTATCGAAATAAAACCAAAATTGATGAAGTTATCAGACAAATTCTTGCTGGAGAAATCCTTGCCTATAATTATACGTCCTTAGTCGACCAAACCTTGTTAGTAAAATATCACACTATGATTGAACACGCCTTTGCTGTTCGCAATAAACACCTCATGCTCACTAGCCCTGAGAGGAATATGGATGTCATCTTCATTTCTGGCACTCCCGGATGTGGAAAAACAACATTAGCCAAAAAAATAGCCCGCGAACAAAATTTAGCTTTTTATGTGACATCCAACAAGAAAAATCCGCTGGACGAATATGAACAGCAACCATGCATCATTGCAGATGAACTTCGCCCAGATGTAATGGCGGCTTCTGATCTTTTGAAATTTCTGGACAATGATACTGCCAGTGCCGCCGGAGCTCGATACCGAAATAAATATGTAAATTGCAATTTGATTATTGTCACCTCACCAATGACCATGAATAGCTTCTTTTCCAATCTGCTCGACAATGACCGTGAACCTTTGCTTCAGCTCCAGCGTCGTTGTCAGACCTATATTCAGATGACCTACGAGGAAATCTCTGTTTCCATTTGGGATCAGGCATTGCATGAATATACACATGCATTTGTCTACAAAAACGATGTCCTTGACAACCTCGTTGCTGATACTCCGAAAACAGACGCAGACATCGAAGAACGGGTAAGCAAATTCATGCCATTTTTACAAAGGATCGAAAAATACGACGAAGATTCAGGAATTATGTTATCAAAAATCAATGAAAATCCTGATTCTCTTAAAGTATCGAGTTACATCAGCGACGAAGAGTTTAAAAAAATTTTTACTGACTGTATCTACCCACCTAGGTAATTAAGAAATTATTCAGAAAGGAGATTTATGGTTTACATAATTTTGTAATGTACTGTATTGTTTTGTTAATCATAAATCGTATTTCTATATGTACCATAAAATGTACATAACATGCATTTTATACTTACAGATGAACAAAAAGAACTTTTGAAAAGCATTCACAACTTGAAAATATTGTCATCGAATGCTACACTATCTGCATCGGAGGTAGCGTTCTACCACGACATGACAAACAAGAAAAAAGAGAAACTTGTTACACAGATATATTTTCAAGATAAGGACAGCAAGGACTTTTACCAATGTAAAGACGGACGGTTTAAGTCCTATAACCCACAGTTCATTGCCGCAACCAGAGAAGCTCTGATTGAAAAGCTGTATATATATTACTTCGATCACACCTTCGAAGCAATATACAAGCAGTGGACGAAACATCGGATCAAGACACAGATCGTATCTGGAAAGACCATCGAAGAGGATATTAGTATCTGGAAACGTTTTTTGTCCTGCTCGCCACTTGCACATATGCAAATTGCAGAAATTAAGCCTAAGCATATAATGAACCTTTTTCATGAATGGACTGGTAATGGAAAGATTTCACGGAAAGACTTCAATAACCGAAAATCTGTTTTGAATGGTATTTTTCGTTTTGCGGTTTTGCATGAGATCATTCCCTATAACCCTATTACATCATTGCCCTGTAATGAACTGAAATTCAAAGTGTCCGCAAAGAAGACCAAAGCATATAGTCTCGATGAGCGAAAAGCACTTCTCGACTATTTGAACACATTAAAGCCTGATGCATATGTTCTTGCCATACAGCTTGCCTTCATGGGTATCTTTCGAATCGGTGAACTTAAAGGACTATCTTGGAATCCAGCAGATGGAAATAGAGTCTCAATTAACTGTCAGCTTGTTGAAGAACGCACTATTAACGAAGACCTCTCTCTTGGAGAATTAACTCGAACCTTGAAAAACCCAAAGGGCAATCCATACTACAGCATCAGAACAGAATATGTGTCCTCAGAAGCGGTTGCATTGTTACAACAGATGAAAGACCTGAACCCCGATGGAAAACTTCTTTTTCTCCATGAAGGACGGGAACTTACAACTGACACCTTTAACAGACGACTAAAAAAGTATTGCACTGCGGTTGGGATTCCCTATCTGTCCAGCCACAAAATCCGCTTTACCGGAGCATCCATGTTATATGCCGCGGGTGTACCTGCGGTCGAAATTCAGCCGTTATTAGGGCATTCAAACCTTGCCATGACCCAACACTATATTGGACAACAAGTGACGCCTCAAGACGACTCTAAAATGGCTAGAATCCTTATAAAATAAGGCTGTACAAGGATTGTACAAGATTTTTCCAAAAACAAAAAGCCCCAAACCCTGTAAAATCAAGGGTTTGAGACTTCTCTAAGCGTGCCGCAGACCGGAATCGAACCGGTACGGGTATCACTACCC
>UMBU01032676.1_pt1 | contig 37050 bp, 27 predicted proteins | sample 1964051 | NCBI WGS metagenome assembly UMBU01 (sample SAMEA4835949, study PRJEB28245) | human gut metagenome | biome: gut microbiome; material: fecal sample | place: Denmark | collected 2008
ATTTAAATTATTAGTACTAATTTCTTGGACAAAAATACATGTTTTATTCATTAGTTGCACTTATTCTTGATTAAATTCCTTTAATTTGTATCCCTTCTAAATAAGAGAAACAATAATTTAACTATAAAATCGTTTTTATTGATGTGAAACGCTTTGTGTTACTTCTCATTGTTTCGCTGCTGGTTGCCGGTGCTTCCGGCCAGACGCGTAAGGTGCAGAACCGCCCGTATATCGATCAGCGGATCTGGCACTATGGCTTTTTGGCCGGTATTCACATGCAGGATCTTAAGTTTGTCAATAATGGGTATGTCACGGAGGACGGTCAAGTCTGGTTTGCCGATGTGCCCGAGTATTCTCCGGGTTTTTCGGTAGGCGTGTTGGGAGAATTGTACTTAAACAAGTATATGTCTCTCCGCTTGGTGCCTACGCTTCACTTTGGAGACAAAAAAGTTATTTTTCGTGAGCAGACGAGTGGAGAAACCGAATCGCAGAATGTGAAATCCGCCTATCTGTCTTTTCCTGTCGATTTGAAATTCAGTGCGGAGCGATTCAATAATTATCGTCCTTATGCGATGGTCGGTTTAAGCCCTACTTATGATTTAAGTGTGAAAAAATCTCGTCCACTCTTGGTCAAACCTTTCGACTGCTACATAGAAGTGGGGTTGGGCTGTGACTTTTATCTTCCTTTCTTTAAGCTGATACCGGAACTGAAGTTTTGTTTTGGGTTAGCGAATCTGTTAGACAAAAACCGTAACGATCTTACCGATAAGTCGTTAATGAAATTTACCGAATCTTTGGACAAGGTGAAGTCTCGTATGATTGTGTTGACTTTCTACTTTGAATAGGCTGATCATACACATAATCTTGAAATTCACAGGGAAATATGTTCAAAAGAGATAAAACTCTGTGAAACCCTGTGCTACTCTGTGGCGAAATCGTTATTTTTGCAAAGAATTTGCCGGATGGCAAATCATAATTTGTAAATCGTTAAATAGTAAACATCCCCATGCCATTAAATTTACCTGATAGATTACCTGCGATAGAACTGCTGAAAGAGGAAAATATCTTTGTGATCGATAACTCGCGTGCTACCCAACAGGATATCCGTCCGTTGAGGATTGTGATTCTGAATTTGATGCCGTTGAAGATTACTACGGAGACGGATTTGGTCCGGTTGTTGTCTAACACTCCTCTTCAGGTAGAGATTTCATTCATGAAGATAAAAAGCCACACTTCCAAAAATACGCCGGTCGAGCATATGAAGGCTTTTTATACTGATTTCGATAAGATGCGCGGTGAGAAATACGACGGTATGATTATCACCGGTGCTCCTGTGGAACAGATGGATTTTGAAGAAGTAAGTTATTGGAGTGAAATCATGGAGATATTCGATTGGGCGCGTACGCATGTCACTTCGACGCTATATATCTGTTGGGCTGCTCAAGCCGGATTGTATCATCATTATGGAGTGCCTAAATATGCGTTGGATAAAAAGATGTTCGGAATTTTCGAGCATCGCACGCTCGATCCGCTTCATTCTATTTTCAGAGGGTTTGATGATGTGTTTTATGTACCCCATAGTCGCCATACGGAGGTGCGGAAAGAAGATATTCTGAAAGTTCCGGAATTAACGTTGCTTTCTGAATCGGAGGAGTCGGGGGTCTATATGGTGATGGCTCGTGGCGGGCGTGAATTTTTTGTTACCGGTCATTCGGAATACTCTCCCTTAACGCTCGATACGGAGTATCGACGGGATTTGGCAAAAGGTCTTCCGATTGAAATGCCGCGTAATTATTATGTTGATAATGATCCGGAAAAAGGGCCGCTTGTTCGTTGGCGGGGTCATGCCAACCTGTTGTTTTCCAATTGGCTGAATTATTTTGTTTATCAGGAAACTCCTTACAATATCGACGACATTAAATGATAAAGCAGCGTAAAATAGAACTTCTGGCTCCGGCCCGGAATTTGGAGTGTGGTATCGAAGCGATCAATCATGGGGCAGATGCGGTATACATCGGTGCTCCGAAGTTTGGAGCCCGTGCTGCCGCCGTTAATTCGTTGGAGGATATTGCGGCTCTGGTGGAATATGCACATTTATACAATGTACGCATTTATGTCACTGTCAATACCATCCTGAAAGAAGAGGAGCTGAAAGAGACGGAGGAGATGATCCGGGAATTGTATCGAATAGGGGTGGATGCATTGATTGTGCAGGATATGGCCATTGCGAAACTGGAATTACCTCCTATACCGCTTCATGCAAGTACGCAAATGGATAACCGGACTGTAGATAAAGTGAAATTTCTCCGTGATGCGGGTTTTCGGCAAGTGGTATTGGCGCGTGAACTGTCGTTGCGGGAGATTGGCAAAATACATGAGGCATGTCCCGATACTCCGCTTGAAGTTTTTGTGCATGGAGCTTTGTGTGTCAGTTATAGCGGGCAATGTTATGTCAGTCAGGCCTGTTTCGGGCGCAGCGCCAATCGTGGAGAATGCGCACAGTTCTGTCGCCTGCCGTTCAGTCTGGTAGATGCGGAAGGGAAAATGATAGCGAAAGACAAACATCTGCTCTCACTGAAGGACCTTAATCAGAGTGAGGAGTTGGAAGCGTTATTGGATGCGGGGGCTTCCTCTTTGAAGATCGAGGGACGGTTGAAAGATGTTTCTTACGTCAAGAATGTTACGGCTGCCTACCGACAGAAGCTCGATGCTATTTTTGTGCGGCGTAAAGAGTATACCCGTGCTTCTTCCGGAAAATGTCGTTTTGATTTTAAACCGCAGTTGGATAAGAGTTTCAGTCGTGGCTTTACCCATTATTTTCTGCACGGAAGGAGCAAAGATATTTTCTCTTTTGACACTCCGAAATCGTTGGGAGAAGAGATGGGGACGATGAAAGAGAGCCGGGGAAACTACTTGACGGTGGCTGGTGTGAAGTCGTTTAATAACGGTGACGGTGTTTGCTATCTTGACGAACAAGGACGTTTGCAGGGATTCCGAATCAACCGTGTGGATGGAAATAAACTTTATCCGCAGGAAATGCCTCGTATCAAACCCCGCACGATGCTGTATCGGAATTTCGACCAGGAGTTTGAACGAATTCTTGCCCGTAAGTCATCCGAAAGAAAAATAGCAGTATGTATCTTGTTGGCGGAGAATAATTTCGGCTTTTCACTTACTATGACGGATGAAGATGACAACAGTGTGACACTAACTTTACCCCGAGACCGGGAACCGGCCCGCACTCCGCAAGCGGATAATCTCAAAAATCAACTTGCGAAGTTGGGAAACACTCCTTTTGAAGCGGAACGGATCGATATTGACTTCTCGGAGAATTGGTTTATTCCGGCTTCCGTACTTTCTGAATTACGGCGGCAGCTCGTTGAACAGCTGATCATAGCCCGTAAAGTGAATTATCGTCGTGAATTGGCTGTATGGAAACCTACTACTCATGCTTTTCCGCAGCAAACACTTTCTTATTTAGGTAATGTAATGAATACTCGTGCCGCCTCTTTTTATCAGGATCATGGAGTGAAAGAGGTGGAACCGGCTTACGAAAAGCAACCGGTGGAAGCTGCCGTACTGATGTTTTGTAAGCACTGTCTGCGCTACAGTATGGGGTGGTGTCCTATTCACCAGCGCGAGTGTTCACCTTATAAGGAACCTTATTATTTGGTAGGGACGGATGGAAAGAAGTTCCGTTTGTCATTTGATTGTAAAAATTGCCAGATGAAAGTGAGTGCCGTACAATGAGAACGTTTTACCATAGAGCGGTGCGATGCGTGATGGAGCCGGATATGAAACGGCTCTGGGGTGTTTGGTGCTATTCTGTGGTTTGTCTTCTGCTGTTTACTGCTTGTCACTATCCCCGGCCGGATCTTCAGAAAGAAGGGATGAGCGATCAGGTGAAGGATTCGTTAACTTATCTTGCCGAGCGGCATTATACTTATAATACAAATTTTGAAGTACAAGCGGATTCTGTTGTTTTAGAGCGGCTTCCGGTTAAAGATTCTTTTATCAGTCTTTACCGTGGGGATCGGGTAGTTGTGGCTGAGTTTGCTATTCATCCGGCAGATAGCGTAGACAGTGTTTGGGTGAAACTTGCCCATTCACAGGAGGCACAAGGTTGGATACGTGAAAAGGATCTGATTCATTCGTTTGTTCCTACGGATAGCATTTCGCAGTTTATTTATTTATTCAGCGATACGCATGCTTCGTATTTTGTCATTGTCTTTGCCCTGTTTATGGGTGCTTATCTGTTTCGGGCTTTCCGTCGTAAGCAGTTGCAGATGGTCTATTTTAATGACATCGATAGTGTTTATCCGTTGTTCCTTTGTCTGTTGATGGCTTTTAGTGCCACTATCTATGAATCGATGCAGGTGTTTTTTCCGGATACCTGGCAGCATTTTTATTTTAATCCTACGCTTTCACCTTTCAAGGTACCGTTTGTCTTGTCGGTATTTTTGTTGAGTATCTGGGTGTTTCTTATTGTTTTTCTGGCAGTACTCGATGATCTGTTCCGGCAACTTACGCCGGCGGCGGCTGTTTTCTATCTGCTCGGATTGACTTCCTGCTGTATTTTCTGTTACTTCTTTTTCATCCTTACTACACAATTTTATATAGGCTATCTCTTTCTGCTTTGTTTTGTTGTTTTATTTTTAAAGAAACTTCGTAAAGGAAGCGGTTATAAGTATCGTTGCGGGTATTGTGGAGAAAAGTTGCACGATAAAGGTATCTGTCCTCATTGCGGGGCGATCAATGAATGATTGGCTTGTTAATGGATACCTTGTGTCTTAGTCGTGCAGTTGAAAGAAACTGTAAAGTTAAACTATAAACCTTTGTCTGGTAAGAATGTATACTTTTATATAGTAAGAGTATATACTCTTGTATGACAAAAGTATATACTCTTTTATGTTTTGATTATCAGCTTGTTATAGTTACATTTTGCTTAAAATCGGCAGCGTACATCCACTCCTAATTGCATGGGCCGTCCTTTCTGCATAAATCCGTTGCCCATTGTTTCGAAATAGAATGCCTGATATTCTTTATCCAGCGCGTTGCGTATCCAGAAGGCAATAGCACCATTCCCTTTTTCTAAGCTGACACGCCCGTTCAGTGTACCGTAAAATGCCTGGCTGACATTATTCGCTTCTGTCCAATAGATGCGTCCGGCGGCATTGAAGTTAGCATTTACTTGGATGCGGTCGAACCAGTGACGGGGGGCGATCCGGAAAATATATTGTGCTCCTACATTGAGTGTATGTTTGGGGACGAAAGGAACATAGTTGCCGTTATAATTTTCTTTATCCTGTAAGTTTCCGTCTTTATCTTTTTGTTTCACAACATAATCGGTAAATGTGGCATAGGTGTATCCATAGGATGCATTCATACTGAATGCATCGGTGATGCTGGCGCGTAAGGCAGCCTCCGCTCCATAGCTGCGGCTCTTTCCGGCATTGACGGTGATACGTCCTAAGCCACTCTCGGCAAACTGGGAAATCTGTTGGTCTTTGGTATCCATGTAATATGCAGCAAGGTCGGCCCATAAACGGCCTTCCCACAAAGTGAGATGTGAACCGATCTCGTAGTTCCATGAATATTCGGGTTTGTAAGTGGTAGAGGCTTTTATGTCAATGTCTTCTTCCGGCATCATCATTTCAATCATATTCGCTATGGATGCAAAATCTTTATTTGCTATCATGGCAGCCTTCATCGAATTTTTCAATTCCGACTGTATCAGATCAGAAAACATCTGGACATTATATCCTCCCGAACGATAACCGCGTGAAACGGTGGCATATACATTGTTCCCCTTTTTCCATTCGTACTGAATAGCAAATTTGGGGAGTAATTGCAGATAATCATTTGATAATTTGCCGTTGATGCCGGCCGGAGCTATCATGTTTTTACTTTCAAGATCGATAGTCGGTCTTGGGGGGGGCATCTGCATGTAAAATTTAAAATTGAAGTCCATCGGAGTGGAGGCCGAATTGTAGTTCATCGACATTTTTTCATAATCGAGACGTAGCCCTGCCGTTATGGATAATCCGTCTATCAGGAAATTATTGTAAGTTGATTGATGATAGATGGCAGCACTGAATGTCGGGGTGTCGAAATTGCCGCTCACATTCAATGTCGGGTTGTTGATAGTCAGCTTCATGGTTGGCGCGGCAGGGGAATTTGGGAAATTGTTGTTGGCATTATTTTCAATGACTTCTGTTACTCCATCTTTTTTGAATTCAACCGGACCATCCGTGTTCAGCCATTGGTAGAATCCGAATATGCCGTTGGCCCACTGCCAATTTCCTCCGGGCTTCGACTTCATTACGATCTCTTCAGATAAGGTATTCAGTCTCTGCTGTTGATTAAGAGTAAATATATCTTTCTCCGTGAAATCCTGATCGAGTAGCATACGATCTTTTAAATGTTGATAACCGGTTACGGCACTCAGCGTGAAATGTTGCGTTTGATACTCGATATTAGCGCTGGCATTCAGCAGACTGCGATAATAACTGTTTTCATCATTATAGGAGATCAGACCTATTTTATCTTGCCGTGGATCGTTCTTTTTTTCTTCTTCATTGACTTTTCCAGTATAGAAATAGGGATATCCACCTTGATCACTGTACTCATAGTTCACGTTAAAATCGAGTTTTAGATTTTCTGTTGGCAGATAGATGGCACGGATACGCCCGCCACCGGCATTGATACGGTCGGTCTTTTGATTGTTTTTGGCTGTATTTTTGAAAAATCCGTCTGCATGTTCATAGAAACCTCCGGCAGAAAAAGCGAATTGTTCCGACATCCGATGATAATGGGTAACCGATGCATTGTAATTTCCGTACGTTCCTGCGCTTAAACGTAAATCGGTGCCCTGATAGCTGAAAGGTGATTTTGTATGTACTTTGATGAGGCCTCCCATTGTATTACGTCCATATAAGGTACCTTGTGGTCCGCGAAGCACGTCGATACGTTCGATATCGGAATAATTGAAGTCAAAAGCGGACTTGTCTATATAGGGAACATTATCGACATATAATCCTACCGATGGTGTATTGATGCGCGAACCGATACCACGGATGTAAATAGCCGATGTCAGTTTGGAACCGTAATCAGGAATGAATATATTGGGGACTAATGTACTCAGTCCTTTTAAGTTAGTCACTTGGTTTGCCTGCATGTCCTGTTGTGACAAGAGAGTGCTGGCTGTCGGGAGTTCGCGTAATTTACGATTTTCTTTCGGTGAAGCAATAATGAGAATTTCTTCTACGTCTACTACCTTGATCGTGTCTTTAGGAATCTCTTCGGCCCAAATATTACCCGTTGTTAAAAAGGTTAAGGCCATGAGAATACAGTTTCTTTTCATCATATTATTATTTTGCTTGCAAAGGAACGGCAAACTTCTCGGTTACACAATCCTCATTTATTAGGATTATGGTAAAATGTAGCCGGATTCTAAACATATTCTGTGTTTATTCCTTATTAAATATAGAGATATAACTTCTGTTTGTTTATTTATAACCAGAGTTAGGGCGAATTTATTCTTGTGTCCGGTTTATAAGATAATGCAAAATAAAGTTTGTCTATGAAGAAAGATATTCTTATTTTTGTCTTTCAAATAGACATGAAATAAAAGTAGCGGCTTTATTTGAATTAAGAAAACAAGATACAGAGTGTTTACATTGTCATTCTTTCTATAGTAAAACGACCAATTTTAACTGACCGAAAGAATATGCTTTGTGAATGCGCCCTGAAACAGGGTGTGTTCCATCGATATATTCAGTCGGTCATAGGTTCTTGGTCGTACCTAACTATAGTCTGGATATTGTCGGGAACACACTTTTTTTATTAATCACCCTTTAAATAATATAGCCTATGGTATAAATCAGATTAAGTGACATATCGCAGTTAGAAATAACTCATTTGCATTTCTCTTATAGAAAAAACGACCAAAATATTTTTATATGACCGGAGGAATGCAATGGGGCAGATCTTGTTTTTGCTTTCTTTCCGGATTGTTGTGAAAGTTGGAATTGGATGTGTACCTGTTGCGTCTCTGATACAGAAATGCACAGTTAAGATAACATTCAGTATTCAATTTATTTACAACAATGAAAGATGAAAATCAGATTATTTTTTCTTCTTATATTATTGCTGTGTCCGTTTCATTTCCGGGCACAAAATGCTTCTGCAGATTCTCTTGAAATCATGAAACGGAGTCATGGTTTCCGTACTACCCAATTAATACTTCCTGCATCTCTTATCGCTGTCGGCGCAGTGGGCGTTTCCACTCCCTGGTTTAGGTCTTTAAATAGAGAAGTACGTGATGGATTGGCGGAATGGCGTGACGGACGTTATTTTCATGCAGATGATTATATACAATACGTACCGGTAATTGCTAATTTCGGCTTGAGTTTATTAGGAGCAAAAGCCCGGCACAGTTATGTGGACCGTGTTCTGATTACCGCTACTTCTTATGCTGCTATGGGAATTATGGTCAACGGGGTGAAGTGGATAGTGGATGAACAACGTCCGGATGGAACAGCTTTTAACTCTTTTCCGTCAGGACATACGGCTACGGTTTTTATGGGAGCCGAGTTAGTGAGAATGGAATATAAAGATACTTCTCGGCTTTATGGTATAGGTGCATATACTATAGCTTGTGGAGTTGCTTTTTTACGGCTCTATAACGAACGGCATTGGTGCAATGATATTTTGGCCGGTGCAGGTATAGGTATACTCAGCGCACGAATTGGGTATTGGCTTTTACCTTACGAAAGAAAATTATTGGGATTGGATAAGAAGAGTACTGTAAATCTGGTAGCTTCTCCTTTTTATGATCACTTTTCAAAAACATATGGTGGAAGGGTTTTTGTCTGTTTTTAAATTCGGTCGGCCTCTATGTATCCGTTCATTACGGCATAAATGGTAAGCCCGGAAACTGATTTTATACCTAATTTTTCCGTAATGTTTTTCCGGTGGGTGATAACGGTAGTCAGGCTGATATTTAACTTATCGGCTATTTCCTTGTTGATGAGTCCTTTGGTGATCAAGACAAGTACTTCAATTTCTCGTGCGGATAATTCGTGTTCGACGGTTGGCACCGGAGGTGCGACTTCCACCGGATATCCGTCGTGATGGGCATGTTGGTGGAGTTTCAGAATATCTTTGACCAATGATTCTTCCGGTTGGTAAATGTTCAGTGTCCGTACGGCAGATAACTGGAACGGTTGGCTTTCTCCTGCCAGAACGATTGTCTTTTTCTTTCTGGGCAGGAAGAAAGTATTATGCTCTACATATATCTGAGCAGCTATAAAATAGTGGGCGTACATATCGGGTGTGTCATCCACTAATTCGCCGAAGTTGTGAAATGTACGAATGACTGCCATCGGGATGATCTTCTCTAATATGCTTTTCAAACCGAGAGCAGTAAGGGTGTTCGGTTCGATAATGGCAATTTCTGGTTTTTGGTTCATGATCTGCTATCGATTTAAATAGTTTGCTACTGCTTCGGCACATCGTTCTCCATCCACCCCTGCCGAAACGATACCACCGGCATAGCCGGCTCCTTCACCGCAAGGAAACAGCCCGCGTATGGTAATATGTTGAAGGGTCTCCTTGTCGCGGACAATACGAACGGGAGAAGAAGTCCGGGTTTCTACCCCGATCATAACCGCCTCATTGGTCAAAAAGCCGTGGCTCATTCGCCCGAATTGTAAAAATGCCTGTGACAGACGTTTGCTGATAAATTCCGGCATCCAGAAGTGTAGGGGAGAAGACACCAATCCCGGACTATAAGAAGACTCCGGCAAGTCATAACTGAGTTTTTTTCGTGTAAAGTCCGCCATACGTTGCGCCGGTGCTGTCTGTTTCATGCCGCCTTGCAACCAGCACTGCCGTTCCAGTTCTTCTTGGAAATGCATAACTTGCAAAAGCCGGGAATTGGAAGAGGAAAAGCGGGAGTCATTGGAGGATGTTGCCTGTTGTCCGTTGTTCATTCCCCATTGTCCGCAAAGTAAGTCCTCCGGTTGTATTTCTACTACCATCCCCGAGTTGCTCCATCGTGATCCGCGATTGGAGGGAGACATTCCGTTGACTACCACTTGCTCCGGTCCACTGGCAGCAGGAACGATGAATCCTCCGGGGCACATGCAGAAACTGTATACGCCACGGCCCTCTACTTGAGTGACAAAACTATATTCGGCAGCCGGCAGGTATTTTCCCCGACCGTTTTTGGAATGGTATTGTATCTGGTCTATCCATTCGGCCGGATGTTCCAGACGAACGCCAACGGCAATTCCTTTTGCTTCGATCGTTACGTTGTTTGCTGCTAACCAGCGATATACATCCCGTGCCGAATGTCCTGTTGCCAGTATCACGGGGCCAAGGAATGTCCGTCCCGTATTGGTTTCGATTCCTTTGACTTCTTCATTTTCGATAATCAGGGCATCCATCCGGGTACGAAAATGAACTTCTCCACCACAATCGATAATGGTATTCCGCATGTTCTCGATTACCCGTGGCAATTTATCCGTACCGATATGCGGGTGGGCATCGGCAAGAATGGCCTCAGATGCTCCATGCTGGCAGAATACATTTAAGATTTTGTCTACATTGCCGCGTTTTTTACTTCGGGTATAGAGCTTACCGTCTGAATAAGCGCCTGCACCGCCTTCGCCGAAGCTGTAATTCGATTCCGGGTCGACGGTATGTTCCCTGCTGATCTGTGCAAGGTCTTTTTTGCGTTCACGTACATTTTTACCGCGTTCTACGATGACAGGGCGAAACCCTAATTCTATCAATTTCAAGGCGGCAAATAATCCTCCGGGACCCGCACCTACTACAATCACTTGCGGTTTACCTTCCACATTATTATATATGGTCTCTTCATACCCGTTGTCTGTCGGTATTTCATTGATGTACACCCGTACTTTCAGATTAATGAAGACAGTACGCTGCCGCGCATCGATACTTCGTTTCAGAATACGCGTTGCGGTAATGTTTTGTAAAGTAAGACCTTTTTCTTTTGATAAGTATTCTTTCAATCGTTGCTCGCTGGCGGCAATTTCCGGCAATACTCTCAGTTGATACTCTTCTGTCATAATATGATTATCCGAATAGTGCGCGGAACGCTTCTTCCACCTTTCGTACCGGCACTAACTCTATTTTTAATTTCTTTGTTTCGATTCCCTGCAAATTATATTTGGGCAATAGGAAACGTTTGAAGCCCAACTTTTCGGCTTCCCCGATGCGTTGTTCGATTCTGTTCACCGGGCGTATTTCTCCGGATAAGCCGATTTCTCCTGCCATGCAAACTTCCGGCTCGATAGCGGCATCCATATTAGATGAGAGGATGGAGCTGATTACGGCGAGGTCGATGGCCGGATCATTGACTTTCAACCCTCCGGCTATATTGAGAAATACATCTTTCTGTGCTAATTTGAACCCTACCCGCTTTTCGAGTACTGCCAGCAACATGTTCATCCGTCGGATATCGAAACCTGTGGCCGAGCGTTGCGGATTGCCGTATACGGCAGAACTTACCAGTGCCTGGGTTTCGATGAGAAACGGACGTACCCCTTCGATGGCAGATGCAATGGCTACGCCACTCATGCCTTCGTGATCTTGTGAAAGCAATAGTTCCGACGGGTTACTGACCTGTCGGAGTCCGTCTTGGCGCATTTCGTAAATACCCAATTCGGCAGTACTTCCAAAACGGTTCTTGATGCTTCGCAGGATGCGGTACATGTAATGCTGGTCACCTTCAAACTGGAGCACGGTGTCTACGATGTGTTCCAGTACTTTAGGACCGGCGATACTGCCTTCTTTGTTTATATGTCCGATCAGTAATACCGGGGTATGTGTCTCTTTGGCGAAGCGGAGGATGGAGGCCGAGCACTCACGCACTTGGGCGATGCTACCGGGAGACGATTCGATGTTTTCCGTAGAAATGGTTTGTATGGAATCGATAATGACTAAATCGGGACGGGTATTTTTGATATGGACATAAATCTGTTCCAGAGAAGTTTCGCAAACGATAAGGCAATCGCTGGATGCACTTGTCAGGCGGTCGGCGCGTAACTTTAATTGCCGGGCACTTTCTTCACCGGAAATATACAGAACTCGTCTTTCGGGCATACGTAGTACGGTTTGGAGTACAAGGGTCGATTTTCCGATGCCCGGTTCGCCGCCTATCAGGACCAAAGAGCCCGGCACAAGCCCACCGCCCAACACCCGGTTCAACTCTTCGTCGTGCATATCGATGCGCGGTTCATCATCCGCTTCTATTTCACTTAAAGTGACCGGTTTGGCTTTAGCCGTTTCAATGCCTGATACCGGTCTCCGGTTGGCAGGTTCTTTACGTATTATTTCTTCTACATACGTATTCCATTCGCCACACGACGGACACTTTCCTACCCATTTTGGGGATTCTTGTCCGCAGTTACTGCACACATATACGGTCTTCTCTTTTGCCATTCTCTTTGTTCTTCTTTTATAAGATGGGCAAAAATAAGGATATTACAGCACAGATTATACAGATCGGCACAGATTATTTTCTTAAAAAGCATAATCTGTGCCGATCTGTATAATCTTATCGGATTATAAAGTGATTTCTCCGGCTATCGGACGACTCATCCTTTCGCGGATTTCTTCAGGGGTGTAGCCGTGTCCCAACAGGAACATTAATTTGGTGACTGCTGATTCCGTCGTACTGTCATATCCGCTGACAATGCCGGATTGTAATAAGTGATAGCCGGTTTCGTACCGTTCCATTTCCACTGTTCCGGCGCTACATTGGGTGACATTGACGATCACGATGCCCCGTGCGCTTGCTTCGCGCAGCAGGCGAAGAAACCATTGTTTACGGGGGGCATTGCCCGAACCGTAGGTTTCCAGCACCACCGCACGCAATCCGTCTATGGAGAGTGTAGCTGCCACTACATTTTCGTGTATACCGGGAAAGAGTTTCAATACGGCTATATTGGTATCCAACAGGTAGTGAGGTTTTAATTCCTGTTTTTCACGGGTGTGATGAATCAACGAATGGTTATATTTGATGTGTATGCCTGCTTCCGCCAGCACAGGATAGTTGAAAGAGCGAAAAGCGTTGAAGTTTTCTGCATTCATTTTGGTGGTCCGATTGCCACGCATCAGATAGTTTTCGAAAAAGATGCATACTTCGGGTACGAGCGGTTTTCCGTCGGCATCCTTGGCGGATGCTATCTCAATGCTTGTCATCAGGTTTTCTTTGCCGTCTGTGCGCAGCACACCGATGGGGAGTTGCGAGCCGGTGAGGATGACCGGTTTGTCCAGTCCTTCAAGCATAAAGCTCAGTGCCGAGGCGGTATATGCCATTGTGTCCGTACCGTGAAGGATAACAAAGCCGTTGAACCTGTCGTAATTATCACAAATGATCTTTACCAGTTTGCGCCATGCCTCCGGTTCCATGTCTGATGAGTCCATGGGAGGATCAAACTGATAAGAGTCGATCGTGCAGTTAGATTTCCGTAATTCGGGGACATGTTTTTGCAACTGCTCGAAGTTGAAGTTTTCAAGCGCTCCGGTTTCTGTATTTTCTATCATTCCAATCGTACCACCGGTGTAAATTAGCAATACGGAAGTATTTGAAGGAGCCATAAGCGTTTCTTGTGCGATTATTTACTGCAAAGATAATTATATATCTTATATATTCTAACAAAATGTCAGAAAACTGATGGCTGACTCTCGACGGGTTCGGATAACTGAAAATCTTTTTATTAGAAAATAATCGTAAAAAGTGATAGATTGAACGTTTTTATTGTTACTTTTGCGACATCTTATCAAACAGTAACGAGAAACAATGACTATGATGAAGTACTATCCGCATACAGTCACATCCATGTGCACCATGACCCTTAGGGGTTGAGGGATAGTATTTGTGTTTCTACGTGAATCACGCTTGCAGGAAGTAAGCAAATTCAATTTTAATTATTTTAGTTGTAAATAAACCATTGCTTTCCGTGAAAGGGAGCATTGCTAAATATAAAGTATCTGCATGAAAGTAATGAAATTCGGCGGAACATCCGTAGGTTCCGTGAACAGCATTTTAAGCGTAAAGAGAATAGTAGAGTCGGCCGGTGAACCGGTTATTGTAGTCGTTTCCGCATTAGGCGGCATTACCGATAAGTTGATTAACACCTCGAAGATGGCTGCCATAGGCGATGCGGCTTATGAGGGAGAATTCCGTGAGATTGTTTATCGTCATGTAGAGATGATCAAAGAGGTGATCCCGGCGGGTGAAAGACAAGCTTCTTTGCAGCGTCGGGTAGGGGAACTGCTTAATGAGTTGAAAGACATCTTCCAGGGAATTTATCTGATTAAAGACCTTTCCCCGAAAACATCGGATACCATTGTGAGCTATGGTGAACGGCTGTCTTCCATTATTGTGGCTGAGTTGATTGAAGGAGCTCAATGGTTTGATTCGCGTACTTTTATAAAGACGGAACGGAAACATTCCAAACATACTCTCGACACGGAACTGACCCACCGGTTGGTGAAAGAGGCATTCCGGGAGATTCCGAAAGTATCGTTGGTGCCGGGATTCATTTCATCGGATAAGCTGACAGGAGACGTTACGAATCTTGGTCGTGGCGGCTCGGATTATACGGCGGCTGTGATTGCTGCAGCCCTCGATGCTGCCAGCCTGGAGATATGGACCGATGTGGATGGCTTTATGACTGCCGATCCACGGGTTATTTCTACTGCTTATACCATCAACGAACTGAGTTATGTGGAGGCAACCGAACTCTGTAATTTCGGCGCCAAAGTAGTTTATCCGCCTACCATCTATCCGGTTTGCCACAAGAATATACCTATATTAATAAAGAATACTTTCAATCCGGAAGGTACGGGAACGGTGATCAAGCAAGAAGTGTCCGATCCGCGTACGAAAGCCATTAAAGGTATCTCTTCCATCAATGACACCAGCCTGATTACCGTTCAGGGGCTTGGAATGGTGGGGGTGATCGGTGTGAACTACCGCATCTTCAAAGCTTTGGCAAAGAATGGTATCAGTGTATTTCTTGTGTCGCAGGCCTCTTCGGAAAACAGTACTTCTATCGGTGTGCGTAATGCCGACGCCGACTTGGCTTGCGAGGTGCTGAACGAGGAGTTTGTGAAAGAGATAGAGATGGGTGAGATTTCTCCTATTCAAGCGGAGAAGAACTTGGCTACCGTAGCCATTGTCGGTGAGAATATGAAGCATACCCCGGGAATAGCCGGTAAACTGTTCGGTACGTTAGGGCGTAACGGTATAAATGTAATAGCTTGTGCACAGGGAGCATCGGAAACGAATATTTCGTTTGTTGTCGATTCCAAATCACTGCGCAAGTCGTTGAACGTTATTCACGATTCCTTCTTCCTGTCGGAGTATCAAGTATTGAATCTTTTTATTTGCGGTATCGGTACGGTAGGAGGTAGCCTGATCGAACAGATTCGTTGTCAGCAAGAGAAACTGAAAGTGGAAAACGGATTGAAACTTCATGTGGTGGGTATTGCCGATGCTACGAAAGCCATGTTCAGCCGTGACGGTTTCGACTTGGCAAACTACCGTCAGGAACTGGAAGAAAAAGGAACAGAGAGTACTCTCGAATCATTGCGTGACGAGATTATCGGCATGAATATCTTTAATTCCGTTTTTGTGGATTGTACGGCGAGCGAGGGGGTGGCTTCTCTTTATAAAGATCTGTTGCTGCACAATGTGTCCGTGGTGGCTGCCAATAAGATAGCCGCCTCTTCCAAGTATGAAAATTATCGTGAACTGAAGCAGATAGCCCGTCAACGGGGTGTAAAATACTTGTTTGAAACGAATGTGGGAGCGGGACTTCCTATTATCAATACCATAAATGATTTGATTCATAGTGGTGATAAGATTCTGAAAATAGAGGCTGTCTTAAGCGGTACATTGAATTATATCTTCAACAAAATCAGTGCCGATATTCCGTTTAGCCGCACGATAAAGATGGCGCAGGAGGAACGGTATTCCGAGCCTGATCCGCGTATCGACCTGAGCGGGAAAGATGTAATCCGTAAACTTGTTATTCTGGCACGTGAAGCGGGATATACTTTGGAGCAGGAAGATGTGGAAAAGAATCTTTTTGTGCCGAATGATTTCTTTGAGGGTTCACTGGATGATTTTTGGAAACGCGTACCGAGTCTGGATGCGGACTTCGAAGCCCGTCGGCAGATATTGGAAAAGGAGAATAAGCATTGGCGTTTTGTTGCCAAACTGGAAAACGGGAAAGCCTCTGTCGGCCTGCAGGAGGTAGGGGCCAATCATCCGTTCTACGGTTTGGAGGGAAGTAATAATATTATCCTTTTGACAACAGAACGTTACAAAGAATATCCGATGATGATTCAGGGATACGGTGCCGGAGCGGGTGTAACTGCTGCCGGGGTCTTTGCGGACATAATGAGTATAGCAAACGTTTAAGAGGGGGGCCTCTCCCCCGCCCCCTCTCCGGGGAGAGGGGAGGAGTTTGTATCGTTTTATGAAATAAGGTGAATATGAAAGAATCAATTAAAAGTAACTTCTCGCCCCTCTCCAATGGAGAGGGGGCTAGGGGGAGAGGCTTGAAACACATCATCATCCTTGGTGATGGAATGGCCGATTGGCCGGTAAAATCATTGGGGGACAAGACGCTCCTGCAATATGCGAAAACGCCTTATATGGATAAATTGGCCCGCATGGGGCGTAATGGCAGGCTGAAGACAGTTGCCGTCGGTTTTCATCCCGGTAGTGAGGTGGCAAACATGTCAGTACTCGGATACGATCTTCCGAAAGTGTACGAAGGGCGTGGCCCGCTCGAAGCGGCAAGCATCGGGGTAGACTTGCAACCGGGAGAGATGGCGATGCGTTGCAATATTATTTGTATGGAGGGAGATCATATAAAGAATCATTCTGCCGGGCATATTTCAACTGAAGAGGCTGATGTCCTGATTCAATATTTGCAGGAGCATTTGGGCTCTGACCGGGTACGTTTCCACACCGGTGTTCAATACCGGCATCTGCTGGTTATCAAAGGAGGAAACAAGCAATTGGATTGCACTCCTCCCCATGATGTCCCATTGAAACCTTTCCGGCCGTTGATGGTAAAACCGTTGGTTCCGGAGGCGGAAGAGACAGCTGCTCTTATCAATGACCTGATTTTAAGATCACAGGATTTACTGAAGAATCATCCGTTGAACTTGAAGCGTATAGCCGAAGGTAAGGACCCCGCCAATAGCATCTGGCCTTGGAGTCCGGGATATCGTCCGCAGATGGAAACCTTTTCCGATACTTTCCCGCAAGTAAAAAAGGGGGCTGTTATCTCTGCCGTCGATCTGATAAACGGTATCGGTTACTATGCCGGGTTGCGCCGGATTGCAGTAGAGGGGGCGACAGGGCTATATGATACCAATTATGAAAATAAAGTGGCTGCCGCATTGGAAGCATTGAAAACCGATGATTTTGTTTATCTGCATATCGAAGCGAGCGATGAGGCCGGACACGAAGGAGATATCCCTTTGAAACTTCGTACGATAGAGAATCTGGATAAACGTGCCGTAGGGCCGATTTATGAGGCGGTAAAGGACTGGGACGAACCGGTAGCCATTGCCGTGCTTCCCGACCATCCTACTCCTTGTGAACTTCGTACACATACCAATGAACCGATTCCGTTTCTTATCTGGTATCCGGGCATCGAACCGGACGAGGTGCAGACGTATGATGAGGTAGCCGCTTGCAATGGCGTCTACGGGCTGATGAAAGAAGATGAATTCATAAAGACATTTATGAATGAGTAACGTGCCGATGCGATACTTTGCCGAATGTACGGGTGTATCCGTTGGTAAATAAGAGGATTAATCAATTAATTAAAAAAGAGTGCCCTGCTGACTCATGTATTGGCATTTGAGCACATTGTTTAAATTATGAAATATTACAGCACTAACCGTCAGGCACCTGTCGCTACACTTGAAGAAGCCGTAGTGAAGGGCCTTGCTGCCGATAAGGGGCTTTTCATGCCCGAAACGATCAAACCGTTGCCACAGGAATTTTATGATACGATCGAAACGCTTTCTTTCCAGGAGATTGCTTATCGTGTGGCTGATGCTTTCTTTGGCGAAGATGTCCCGGCAGAAACCTTGAAACAGATTGTTTACGATACGTTGAATTTTGATGTGCCATTGGTACATGTGAAAGATTGCATTTACTCTCTTGAACTGTTTCATGGCCCTACACTCGCGTTTAAGGATGTAGGCGGCCGTTTTATGGCACGTCTGTTGGGTTACTTTATCCGTAAGGAGGGCAAGCGGCAGGTAAATGTGCTTGTGGCCACTTCCGGCGATACCGGTAGTGCCGTAGCGAATGGTTTTCTCGGTGTAGAGGGAATTCATGTGTATGTACTTTACCCCAAAGGCAAGGTGAGCGAAATACAGGAAAAGCAATTTACTACGTTGGGACAGAATATCACCGCTCTTGAAGTAGAGGGTACTTTTGATGATTGCCAGGCGCTTGTGAAATCTGCTTTTATGGACAAAGATTTGAATGAACACCTGCAACTTACCAGTGCCAATTCCATTAATGTAGCCCGTTTCCTGCCACAGGCATTTTATTACTTCTATGCTTATGCCCAGTTGAAGAAGGCCGGAAAAGCGGACAATGCCGTTATTTGTGTTCCCAGTGGAAACTTCGGTAATATCACTGCCGGGCTGTTCGGCAAGAAGATGGGATTGCCCGTAAAGCGTTTTATCGCTGCCAATAATAAGAACGATATCTTTTATCAGTATTTGCAGACTGGACAGTATAACCCGCGCCCGTCCGTTGCTACGATTGCCAATGCCATGGATGTGGGCGATCCGAGTAACTTTGCCCGTGTGCTCGATCTTTATGGAGCTTCGCATGCTGCTATCTCGGCCGGGATAACAGGAGCTGCTTATACCGACGAACAGATACGCGAAACGGTGAAGAAGACATACGAAGATACGCATTACCTGCTCGATCCGCATGGCGCTTGCGGTTATCGGGCACTTGAAGAGGGATTGCAGCCCGGAGAAACCGGTGTATTTCTCGAAACAGCTCATCCGGCCAAGTTCCTCGATACGGTAGAAGGTATTATTGGCGATAAAGTAGAGATTCCTGCAAAATTGCAGGCATTTATGAAAGGCGAAAAAAAGAGTCTGCCGATGACAAAAGAATTTGCGGATTTTAAGAAATACCTGCTTTCTCTTTGATATCCGGTACCGGAATTATTTCTTAAAGATGTAGCATTTTTCCTCAGAAAGTGCTACATCTTTTTTTATTTTGTAAAACTGCTGTTATACCGTTTGTTTTTACCCCTTTCATCCTCTTCACCTTTTTGGAAGAATCCCTTTATTCATGGGCGATACAGGGTGAAGTTCCATTGGGAAAAAACAATCGGAAGGTTGATAATCGTAAGCAGGATGCCTATGTTCCTGCAAGACCGTTCATACCGTTCATATGCACCGTGCTTGGCACACCCAAGCACCGTTCTTAGGGGGATTTAGGACGGTTCGTAAAAAACGGATATGTCCCTGTTGAAGCTCTTTCTTATTTTGGAATTCAGAAATTAATAAATACGAGGTATTTGCCTGTGGCATGAATGCAGAATTCCTCTCCTGTTGCCTCGTTTAACGTTCCTTGCCACCAATTGTTGAAATCGCTTAGCGGATAGGCCAATCCTTCCCCTTGTAATCCGGTAGCGCCGAAGTTGAAAATGGAAACTTGTTGTCCGGGGTGGGCGTCGAATCTTTGTGTATCACAAGATGGGATGAATACGCCGTAATCCGTTATCATTCGTACTTGCAGTCCTTCCTGCATGTAATCCATCAGCAGGCTGATATTCCCCAATGTATGATCTTCCCGTTTGCCTGTGCCGCCGATGATGGCTATTTGCCGTTTTCCCTGCGCTTTCAGAAAGCGGACGGCTTTGGTCTGGTCGTTCGTTTCCTGGTCTTTTATCTGATGAAAGATTGTCGCAAGCTTTTCCCGGTTTTCGGATGAGAGCGAATCACCGTCTCCGATGATTGCATCCGGGAGAAAGCCGTGACGGATGTATTCATCGGCTGCACCGTCACAGCATACTACGTAGGGAGCTTGCCGCAATACGTTCAGAGGATAGGGATGCGAGGGATAGTCGCCATTACCAAGAATTACTGCTTCTGTTGTCATATTCATTGATTGGTTGCGGAAATACCGGATGCACATTTAACATGGCTCTGTCGGCGATGATTGTCCGTGCATCATTTTTTTCCATTTCAAGTAGCCAAAGATAGCTATAATCGAATAAAGTCCGTAAAGTCCGGAAGTGAAATACAATTCCTTATAGATATAGAGCCCGCAGCAAACGATATCTACCAGTATCCATGCCCACCACTGTTCTACATATTTACGGGCGAGCATCCACATGCCGACAATGCTCAATGCTGTGGTGAAAGAGTCGAGCCAGGGAACAGTGCTGTCGGTAAAGTTTATCAGTATCCAGACAATGCCCAAAAGGGCGATTATGAATACGGCTGTTAATGGCGGAAGATATTTCAATGGGATACGGGTGATCGGCAATTCTGTTTTTTCCTGTTTCTTGCTGCCGTATTTCCAGATTATCCACCCGTAGACGGCTGCCAGCAGGTAGTAGATGTTGATGCCGAAATCGGCATATAATCCGGCTTTATAATATACAAAGATATAGATGGCAGGCATAATGATGCCCGCTATCCATAAATAAATGCTTGCCCGGTATTCCAACCACAGATAGAGCAGTCCGATAATGGTACCGATGATTTCAAGATAATTCATTGCCATACCGGGAGGTTTTAGAATCTGACGGTTATGTGCGCCAATACATTGGTTCCCGCCATTGGATAGAAACGAGGGTCGTAAGAGATGACCGCTTTCTGATTCTTGTCGCCTCCTTCGTAGACGGCGGCATTTTGCGAATAACCGTTCGTCTCATATCGGGTGTTGAAGAGGTTATAGATTGTGGCACCTACGGTGATCTGTTTCACGGATGGCAGTTTAAAGCTATACGCCAGACTGAGATGGTTTACAAAATAGGGATCGAGAGAATTCTCGTCTATACCGAAGTTATCGAGATACTGGCGGCTGACATACTGTGATTGCAAAGATGCATCAAAGCCTTTGTAGTTGAAACTGATCAGGCTGTTCCCCATGAACGACGGGGAAAAGGAGATCGGAGTGTCGCCGGCATAGATGGCCGTTTGTGTATAGAGTTCTTTCCAGTTCTGGTTATAGTCGCTCATATAGCCGGTATAATTCTTGATCCGGTTCTTGCTCCATGTTCCGTTGAGATCCCAGCGTAACCAGTCTGTGATGCGGGCGCCCAAAGAGAGTTCTATACCCATACGGTAACTGTCTTTTACGTTTTCCGCCATTGCCTCTCCGATGTCGTTTACTTTTCCGTTCAGCACCAGTTGGTCGGTATAATCCATATAATAGAGATTTACGCCGGCAGTGAAACGGCTGTTGCGGAAAGTATATCCCAGTTCGTAATCCAGCATTTTCTCCGGACGGGGAAACTCGTCGAAGAGCCCGTCGGTATAGTTGTTGCGGGTAGGTTCTTTCTGCGCGACCGCAAAGGAAGCATAGGCGCTGTGGTTCGGGTTGAATTGCCAGAACAAACCGGCTTTTGGGTTGAAGAAACTGAAGTCTTCGTTTACGTTCAGGCGTTGCAGGTGTCCCGGATCGGCCGTCCAATCCCATTTGTCATTGTCTCCTTCTATCTTGTAACTGATGTATCGGTATTGCAGGTCGGCATAGGCATGCAGCCCTTTTGTAATTTGGTAATTGGCTTTTGCATAGATGTTTCCGTCTGTTTTGCTGCCATTGTTACGATAGTATTCGTGGTCCGGATTCAATGGTTCCGTGTAGTTCTTCACCCATATTACCTTACCGTAGTGGTCATTACTGTAATGATTCAATCCTCCTCCTAAAGAAGCGCTTAATTTTTCATCTTTTTTATAATCGACCGAGAATACTCCGCCGCCGAAACCACTGTCCACCAGTTTCTGACGTACCAGATTGGTTTTGGTTTGGGCTTCTGTATTTTCCGGAAGATAGAACGGTTTTAATCCGTACTCTTCCAGTGTACGTCCGTTTTTGTATTCTTGATAATATCCGAATCCGTCGGTGTAGTGCAAAGCGATGTTCAGATGCCATTCCGGTGAAAACAAGTGGTTGAATATCAATTGATAATTCGTCTGTTCGTAATTGTCAGTCTGGTCGTCATAGAAGCCGATAATGTTTCCTTTGTTCAGGTTATCGTCTTTGATGGCTCCATTCGGATTATACGTCCGGTCTGTTTCCAGTTGTTCCCGTCTGATACCGTCCCAGGCATGATAGGTTTTCTCTTTGCCACCGAAAGCGATCAATTTCAGTGTGGTGTTTTCACCGTAATATCCTCCTTGCAGGAAGTAGGATTTTAAGTCGGATGTGGCGCGGTCGCGGTATCCGTCGCTTTGGATATTCGATATGCGGGCATCGAAAGCCCAATGATTGCCCAACAATCCCGAACCGGCACGTACGGTCTCTTTATGTGTGTTGAATGAACCGTAAGAACCGGAAACTTCGGCATAGGCTTTGGAGGGGATACCGGCTGTACGCAGATTGATGCTGGCACCGAAAGCTCCTGCACCGTTGGTTGAAGTTCCTGCTCCACGTTGTATTTGCATGTCTTCGAGTGAAGAAGCCAAGTCCGGTGTGTTTACCCAGAAAATGGAGTGACTTTCGGCATCATTCATCGGGATCCCGTTGGCGGTAATGTTGATGCGTGTGGCATCTGTTCCGCGTACACGGATGCTGGTGTAGCCTACTCCGCTACCGGCATCTGATGTGGTGAGTACCGAGGGGGTAGCTGTCAGTAGAAACGGAAGGTCGAGTCCGAAGTTCTGTTTCTGAATCTCTTTTTTGGAAATGTTGCTGTATGCCACCGGAGTCTTAGAGGTGGCACGGGTGGATACTACCTGCACCTCTTGCAGGTTGACTACTCTCAAACTGTCTTTGGCACTTGTCTGTGCAAAGGCATTTGCGCTGGCTGCCAACAGGAGGGCAGCAGCCGATAAATTCTTTTTCATTTTGCAGTTTATTCGTTCTCTACGCCGGCATTACCCGGTTCAGGTATTATGGGTATGTTCTCAGCCCGTCATGTTAAGGCACCCCCTATCTCGTGAAATCGGCGGTAAAATTAGTACTTTTGGACGAAGAAAGCAAAAAAACTTTTATATTTGCTTGGAACAAAGTAACTTTGCAACTTATTATTAATATCACGATTTGTTTACTTAAAATAATAAACTAATTATGCTACTATTACAGGTTACTCAGGCTGTTGCCGACTCTTTACAGGTTGCGGCCGACAATTTGGATCAGGCTATTGCCAATGCGGATGGTCTTGATAAGTTATCTCTTATCACTCAACAATTGCTTGATGCCGGTGTGCATGCCGGTGCAAGTATCTTAAAAGCGATACTTGTTTTCATTGTAGGGCGTTTCCTTGTTTCGATGTTGAATAAGCTGACCGCCCGAATGATGGATAAGCGGCATGTGGATGTCAGTATTAAGACATTTGTCAAGAGCCTTGTCAATATCTTGCTGACGGTCCTTCTGATCGTTTCGGTTGTCGGTGCGCTGGGTGTGGAAACTACTTCGTTCGCTGCATTGTTGGCATCTGCCGGTGTGGCTATCGGTATGGCCTTGTCGGGTAATCTTCAGAATTTTGCAGGAGGACTGGTTATCTTGTTATTCAAACCCTATAAAGTGGGTGATTGGATTGAGAGCCAGAATTTTTCGGGTACCGTGAGGGAGATACAAATATTCCATACTATTCTGACTACGGGAGATAACAAACTGGTTTATGTACCGAACGGTTCATTGAGCAGCGGTGTGGTGACGAATTATAATACACAGGAAACCCGCCGTGTGGAATGGGTATTCGGCGTGGATTACGGTGAAGATTATGACAAAGTGGAACGTGTGATACGTGAAGTCTTGGCAGCCGATAGCCGGGTATTGAATACTCCGGAGCCTTTTATTGCCCTTCATGCATTGGATGCAAGCAGTGTGAACGTGATTGTTCGCGTATGGGTAAAGACCGGGGATTACTGGGGTGTTTATTTTGATACGAATAAGGCTATTTATAATACTTTCAACGAAAAAGGTATCAACTTCCCGTTCCCGCAACTTACGGTTCATCAGGGAAATTAAATTTGTTGTATATATAAAAGACGGAGCCACGGCAGGTGCTATAACCTCCGTGGCTCCATCTTTTTGAAAATAAATAAGGGGGGGCCCTTCTTTATGACAACTTATATTTTCTGTTTTAGGACGTTAGCACACGCCGAACTCTTCTTCTATCTCTTCTGTCGCATCTGTTATGCCCAGAAGTTGGTTCATCTTTTTTCTTTTTTCCAAGTCTGTAAAATAAGTCTCCACCACTTTGTAGAGGTCGAAACAAGAGGTAGACCCGGCTGCCATATCAAGAGACTCTACCATCTTTTCTACTGCTTGATGGATTTTAGCTTTATCAATCAGATGCAGCTCATTACTGTGAATTAGATATTTTTCCATAACCTCAATGTTTTTATTGTTTATGCTATTATAACATACCGGGTATGGAGAAAGTTCAGTTTCCGGAGCTTTTGGGTATATGCGGACTTTTTGTAAAATCATTTATGACTTCGTAACGATCGGTTTACTTAATCATTACAAGATAAAGTCTCTCTTTAAACAAAGTTATCAACAGGTTAATTTATTGATATTCTGTCTGTTTGTTGGTTTTCTTGTTTGTTATTCACAACCCGGTTAACTGGGTTGTGAATAACAAGGATGAGTTGTTGATCTTTTATCTTTTGTGTATCTCAAATACCATATACATATCAGGAGTGATACGATTGTTGAGAGCGGGGGTGCAAATCCCATGATAAACAGTGAGGAACTGTCTATTTGGCTGAACCAGTATGAAAGCGGAATACGAAACAGGAAAGTCGCTATCAAGCTGTGTATCATTGGAAACAGTGAGTTGCCTTGCCCGCTGAAATAAGAATTGATACAGAACACAAAGCTGACGATGACACAGTCGATGCTGTATCCTTTCAAATATTCTGCTGCCATCGATATTACCGCAGGGTCTTTGGAGAAAAAGGCCGTAAGTGTTTCCGGCAAGAATTGCGAGTACAGGCAGACCGTAACTCCGAAAATGAGAGCGAGCCCGATGCCGGAAAGAAGGCATTGGTTCATTCTCCGTATGAGTCCGGCACCATAATTTTGTGCCGTCATTGTGGCTACGGCAGAGGATATGGCCATTGGGGGCAACATGGCAAAAACAATAATTTTCTCGACAACACCCAAAGAAGCTGATGCGATGACTCCCATCTGGTTCACAATAACAGTGATTATCAGAAAGGAGACATTGATCAGTGCATCTTGTAATGCAATAGGGGCACCTAATGTCAGGATTCGTTTGGATAGAACACCGTTCAATCGGATATCGCGGCGTGTAAATTCGAAATGGAAACCTTTCCGGTGAAGGAAACAGAGTGCGGTGGCAAAACTGACCCCTTGTGCCGTCACGGTGGCAATTGCTGCTCCGGTGGCTCCGAGATGGAAATATCCGACTAATATAAAATCGAGAACGATGTTGATGATACATGCTAACGCTATGAAGTAAAGGGGCGTTTTTGAATCGCCCAATCCACGCAGGATACCGCATACCACATTGTATCCTATAATGAATAGTATTCCGGCAGAGCACACTAAGATATAACTTTTAGTGTCGGACATCGCTTCTGTCGGGGTATGCATCCATTCTGCTATCTGACTGTGAAGAAGTATCATGAGCAGGGTCAGTATGATACCGGTAATTGAAAACAACCAGATGGATGACCCGATGGTTGAAGCCACTTTCCGGTTATCTTTGGCACCGGTTGCTATGGCAATCAGTACGGTAGTACCTGTTGTGATGCCGAGGATAATACCTGTAATGGTTTGCATTACCTGGCTGCCGATCGCTACGGCTGCTACTCCTGCCGAATCGTCATATTGTCCTACAACAAAAAGGTCTGCTCCTCCATAGAGTGCCTGGAGGATATTGGCTACTAAGAAAGGTACTGCAAATTGGAGCAATACCTTTGGAACGCTTCCTTGTGTCAGATTTAACTCTTTCATCAATCTTACTCTTTCTTATGTGTGAATTGTCTATACCAAACTATGATCTCTTCCCGTGTCCGTATCCATCTGTCGTGTATCCACAACCAGTAGGAGGGAGCTTTATTGATAGTACATTCCAATTTGCGCATGAATAAGTCGGTGACTTCATAATCGGCATGCTGTTGTATATTATTTACCATACGGCTGATTGTGCATCGGTAGTATCCTCTCCGGGTACGTTCCATCTCTGCGTAAAAGATAAGTGCATCCACATGTTTACCCATCTGTTCGGCACCGGTGAATACCGGTGTTTCCCATTGGAAGAAATAGCTCCAATGATATTTTCCACTCCACAGGGGTGCCTGGTCGGATACAAAGGCGATTATTGCCTTCCGGGAATTCTCTTCCAACTCGATGATCCGGCGGATCGTATCTTTTATAGCGATGCTTTTTCCACCTAACCGATTTCGTAGTTTCAAAAGGATTCTGTCAAAAATCTTATTCTTTAGTGGATAATAGATATAGCCATTGACCATTTTTGAGTTATGTTCTTGTACTTTAGTGGCCAACAGTGACAGCCATTCCCAATTGCCGTAATGTCCCATGTAGAGGAAAGCGAAATTTTTGTTTTCATTTTCTAATTCACTTACCATTTCGGGTAATCCTTCAAAAGCCATACGTTTGTTTATTCCTTTCTCTGTGATGGAGCATAGCTTGATCGTTTCGACAAACTGGTCACACAAAAAAGCATAGAATTTCTTTTCTATGGCGAGAATCTCATTTTCTCCTTTTTGGGGAAAAGAGATGCGGAGGTTGTTACGGACTACTTTTCTTTTATATTTAATAATGTGATAAAGCAGAACATAAAACAGGTCCGATATCCGGTGTAATACCCAGAAGGGAAGTAGGGATACCATGTAGCAAAAGGAGTATGCGACGAAGTATAGGATAGTCATAGCACATTATTTAAATCGTTATACATGAGGACGTATAGAAGCTTGGAATGAACTTGACAGTCATTGCTTTTACAAAGGCAAAGCTTGGCTTCGCAGGTGTTGTACTGTTACTGGTTACCTTTTTCATTTCTTTAAATATTTAATTTTCAGTTTACTCTATACCGTTCTGTCTTATTCTAAAAAATGATGCCGGATAAGACGAATGATTTTCCACCATTCATCTTATCCGGCACTATGACTATTGTGATAATGCCCTCCGATGAGGAATTATATGTCTGTCTTTATTTTTGCGGTGCAAAGTTGGGCATTGTTTTCGTGACAACCAAATTCCGGAATGTCTTTTTTAAAGGAACTAAATTTTTCTACTTTTATCGTTAGATTTTGCCGGAATAAAAAAGGTTCTTATCTTTGTGACAGTTAAAAAAGTTTGGATGTTTAAATTTAAGAAGGATTCCGTGAAGTAAATAACCTTTGTGCTTTCTGCTTAAGGTTATCCGTTATTTGACTCAGGCATGTTCTTGTCAGAGTTATTTTCATATTTATATATCAATTAATCAGCAATAACCCTACGTGGGTATTGTCCTTTATTTTTTTAATTATAAAATTAAAACATCATGAGTAACGAAAATAAATCAATTCACGAATTCGACTTTAATTTAATCTGTGAATATTTTGCCAGTGTCGAACGGCAGGGACCCGGTAGCCGGGAGGTGACTCTCAAGGCTCTTAGCTTTATTGATAATCTGAATGAGCATTCTCGTATTGCCGATCTTGGCTGTGGTACCGGCTGGCAAACCATCCTGTTGGGTGAGCATGTTCCGGGAGAGATTTTTGGTCTGGATTTGTTTCCCGATTTTATTGATATTTTGAATCGCAATGCAGGGTTGCATCATTTGCAAAATCGGATAAAAGGTATTGTCGGGTCAATGGACGATCTGCCATTTGAAAAAGAGACGTTGGACTTAATCTGGTCGGAAGGGGCAATCTACAATATCGGTTTTCAGCGTGGACTGAATGAATGGTGGGAATATTTGAAGAAAGGTGGTTACGTAGCTGTTTCGGAAGTTTCATGGTTTACCGACTGGCGTCCTGCGGAAATTAACGACTTTTGGATGGATGCCTATCCCGAGATTGATACTATTCCCAATAAGGCCGGTCAGATGCAAAAAGCCGGTTATGTTCCTGTTGCTAATTTTATTTTACCGGAAAACTGCTGGATAGAACATTTTTATGCTCCTCAAGTGGAAGCACAAGAAATATTCTTAAGGAGATACGCTGGTAATAAGGTTGCTGAAGATTTTATTGCTAATCAGCGGTATGAAACTCAATTGTATTATAAATATAAGGAGTTTTATGGGTATGTGTTTTACATTGGGAAGAAAATATAGCCAATACTGATGGAGAAGTATTTAAAATTGATTTTTTAGAGGAAGAAGGTGTGTTAAAAGGGGAGTTTTTAAACATCCCCTTTTTTGATTATCTTCTATTGTTTTTTCTATTTTAATTATTCTGATTCGGCAATAATCTCGAATATTTCTGCCGCTCCCTCTATGCTGACTTTTGCTACATCTTTGCCGGATAACTCAATCTTGGCATAAGGAGAGTCGATTGATGTTTCTGACACGAGTTTCCCTTTTACATCAAACTGTTTACATTTCAGTGGCATCGGAAGTTCATTCATTAGCAGAGTATATGCTTTCGTGCCTTTTGCTACTTCGAATTCCAGGCAATCTTGGTCCTTGGATTTGAATGATGTACCTAAGTTCTTATCAAATGCATAAAGTGCCTGCTCTGGATTTTCTGTTTGCAACTTGAATCTTAAATCCTCTATGCGAAGTGGATTTACCTCAAACGAGCGGATGGAAGCATAGTTTGTACGTTTGGATTCCAATCTTCTCAACCGGACATAACGGGCTTTTACAGCTTCTCCTTGCCATTGGATAATGTATTGTTGTTTTAACTCTTCTGTCAAAGGCTTCCAAGTCTTTCCGTCTTCTGAACATTCTAATATGGCGTGGTCGAAATAATCGACATCATCCACTGAATTTCTTCCTTGGAGGATGGATATCTCAGATACATCACGGATGGTTCTTAAATCGACACCAATCCAGTCTCCGGCTTTTTGAGCCATGCCGGAAGTATAATAAGTAGCGGTGTCTCTGTCAAGCATCAATTTGGTCTGGATTGTACCGGAATTTGCGAACGAACCGATACCTTTGTAATCCATCGGAATCTCACCGCTCAGTTTTTTCAGGAATCCATGTGCCATATCGTCCATCGTATTTTCGTAAAAAGGTTGTAGCTTCATAGTGCCCGACTTATGAGTGTCGTAGTTTTTACGTTCCTCTTTCGTCATTAGGTTTTGTACGAATTTACTCCAGAAGAGTGCGTCATCCTGGTTGGAACGATAGATACGTGCAAGTTCTATAGCCCGCTTTCCTCTTGTTCCCAATTTGCCGAATTCTGTCAACCACGGACGTAATTCTTTCAGTAACTTCTTGTTGGTACATCCTTTTTCCAGATTGGCGGGTACGTTTTCTATCTTCTTGAATTCTTCTTCTAAGGCTTGTGCGGTTTCCTCCGTCCAATCAGTAAGTCGGAATGTTTTTGTTTCCCAAGATTCGTCGCGGCGATAACCGGTTTCCGTATCACTTGAGTGGATGGCAAATCTCCGGTAGTCCTCTCTTGCTTGTGGTATTAGTTCGCTCAACCCTCTTTCCCAGTTGTCGATTGCATTGTAGGCTGCCATATTCCAAGTGTAGTCAGCTACACCATATAGTGCCAGTTTGGAAGCCTCGCCATGTTCCATTGGGTTACTGATGACTCCGCAAACATCTTTTTCTGTTAATGAGGTGTTTAGGCCATAAACCGGACCTTGCAGAAGAATATTGCGCACATAATCTGTCACCGGATAGTTCCACCAGAAATATGCCGGACGCTTGATTCGTGAGTTTACAAATTCCAATGTCTCTTTTGTCAGGTCGCTACAGACTACATCGCCTGTCCAGAATACTTTTATTTCCGGATACAATGTTTTACCGTAAATGGCAAGACTTCCTTCCGGAGTCGGATTTGCCCAAAGTTTGGAATAATCAGTCGGGCATACCGTGAGTGGAGTGATATCACCTTTTACCTTCACAAAATCATCGGTCAACCTATTTAATAGTTCAGTCTGTTTCAACGGGTTAGTTCCTTCCCCTGAGATGTCATCGAAAAAAATAGCAAAGTGGCGTACGCCGAGATCGTACATCCCATTGAATTTGTTGATTAAGTTGTTATAATCTTCTTCATTCCATTTGATATCCTGTCCCGGGTGAATGGCCCACACGAAATCTACGCGGTTCCGGTTACAGGCCTCAATCAATTGCCGGATGTTTTTGGCTTCTTTCTCCGGATAGGGGAGACGCCAGTTAGGGCAACTGTGATAAGGATCGTCTTTTGGACCGTACAGATAAGTGTTCATCTTGAATTTTCCGTAGAAGTCTATTAAAGACATCCGTACTTCGTGTGACCATGGAGTGCCATAAAATCCTTCTACTACTCCACGATTAGGCAAGTCCGGATAATCGTTGATTTCCAGGTAGGGCAATTGTCCGTTTACGGTTGCCGGGCTTTCTGCTAATTGCCGTAAGGTTTGAATACCATAAAATGCACCTCTTTCATCATAACCGATAATGGAGATACCTTTAGAGCTGATAGTTAAGGCATAAGCTCCCGATACTTCTTTTACATTTTGTGTTGCCGCTACTTTCTTTCCAAAATCAATAGACAACTTTATACCTTTCTTATTAAGCGTAACAAACTCCAGATCTTTTGTGAATTTTTTCTGTTTGTCTTTCAATATGAATCCTTGGGAAATATTCAATTTACTATTTCCGTTAAATACCAGCTTTTGGGGAGTAGGATTAATGATTATTCCCCGGTGGTCTACTTTCTCCCCGGGCACTGCCAAAACATCTTGTTTTTCTGAACGTTGGGAAGACAGATCGAAATTAGTCTCTTGCGCCGATAGATTACCGCACATCAATATACATGCAATTCCTGCATACAGTGTGTTTTTGTGATTTACCATTTTCATGTAGTATATATTTAAAATCAAATTTCGTTTGAGCTTTATTTCCGTTAACTTTCTGTGGATAACTGAAAGTCTCTTAATTATAATACAATTGAGCGTTCCGGGATATGATAATAATTTTGTTTTTTTAGTATTTGCACTTAATTTATGCTATGATTAGCAGATGATGTGCAAATATATCGGATTTTCACTCTATTAAAAGTTGTCTTAAATCAAAATCTGAGTTGTTTTTATTACAAATTCCGGCCGGATATGTTTTTCTTGCTTGCATTGGTTGTTGTATCTTATGGATATTTAGTTCACTCCTCTACGAGAAACGACTCGGAACTCTACGAGAATCGATGTGTTTGTCTACGAGAATCGAGTCGATTCTCGTAGAGGAAATGGAGGTTTTTGTAATTTATTGATAATTAGTTGATTGTGTGGATCTTCGTGTGTCTTGTATTTTCAATATAAAAAACTTTCTTTTTATACTTTTTCTTTGACTGTACTTTAATCTGAAATCGAAACAGAACGTTTTTGTATTATGGAGAGAAGACGAGAATCCGGAATGGGGGAGTAAAGCCGTAGGGTAAGAAAAAGCCCCTGAAATTCAGAGGCTTAATTTTATTTCAGTGATCCGCCTGGGATTCTCCTAACGGAGTTACCACACTGATATTTAAAACTTTATATTTTTAGCTTCAAGCATATCCCATGATTTAACCCACTAATTTGCTACGTGCTTTTGCGGTAGTTTGCTCATGGAGAATACGAAAACAAAAATAAGTACTTTTTTTGAATTTACAAAATGGGAAGGCTATTTATATTTCTATCAATAATCACCAATTTACTTTAAGTAAATGACTAAATATACACTCTCAGACACCTGTTTAATCTTGTTTTTACAGCATTTATCAGCAGCTTATAGCCATGAGTTCTCTTTGGGAAAAGGCGTATTTCTATTCAATATTCCATCAGAAGTGCTAGAATCTTTAAAAACACATATCATGCTTTTACTTTTTTGATTATCTTTGTTCTTGAATTTATCACTTAAAAATCAGTAGAATGACTTCTATAAAAACAGAGACGGAAACTGTTGTTAAAAAAATATTGCCATATCTTGTACGGCGAGGATATGATTTATCTAATGATCTTGATTTTGAGACTGCGGTGTCAAGAGAAGATAGATATACTAAAGGCTATGTGGATATATTAGTGACAGCGGGTAAACCAAAACCTTTATTCCTTATTGAAGCTAAGAGAATCTCGAAGAAACTGACAACAAAAGATAGGGATCAAGCTATCTCATATGCAAAATCTAAAGAAATACAAGTTCCATTTGTTGTTGTTACAAATGGAATAGATATTCAATGTTATAATGTCAAAAACTCAAAACGAATCCTTTGGGATGGAAAAGTTTTAGATAAAATCCCCACAAAAGAACAGCTAAAGCTTGTCATAAGAACATTGAAAACAAATCCAGAAGAAAGTATTATATCTATATTAAACGATAATAGCTTGCCATTTAGACCTGGGCTTCCATTAAGACAATTAAATGCTTTGTTCTATAAATGTCATAGTACAATACGCAAAATAGAGAAAAATGAAGAAAGTGCTTTTTCTGATTTCTCTAAACTGTTATTTTTAAAACTGTTAGAAGAAAAATATGATATAGAAGACTCCTTTAATTTACCATATTCCTATCGATTTCATGAATTAGCAGCAAAACCGAATAGCGAGTCTGATCAAGTTAGGGATTCTATTCTAAGCATGATTGATAGTATTGTTAGACGTACATCATATGGAGAGGTTTTACAGGAAAAGATAAAATTGAAAAATCCTAAAACATTTCATAGTATAATAAAAGATTTATCTGCCGTTTCTTTTTATGATTGTAGCTTGGATTCAAAGGGTGCTGCTTTTGAGTATTTTGTTAGAGCAACTTTGAAAGGGAAAAAATTAGGACAGTATTTTACTCCTAGAGAGTTAGTGCAGGTAATGTCTGCTTTGATAGGCTCGCATAAAATAGCAAACTCAATATTAGCTGGCTCCAAGGTAAAAGTATTGGATCCTGCATGTGGAACAGGAGGCTTTTTAGTTTATCTACTTCAAGAGTCTATTAAGCAACTTCGTGAAATGCTAAAGGAGCGAAAAATCACTAAAAAAGTTTTTGATGATAAGATAGATGAAATTAAACAAAATGTTTTTTTTGGTTCTGACGCAAATGAAGGAGTTGCCGCTTCTGCTAAAATGAATATGATAATAGCTGGTGATGGTCAAACAAATATTCAGCATGAAGATAGCCTATCTTTAGAATCAGTGAACTGGTCTATTGAAAAGCCAGATTGTGATATTATACTAACGAATCCTCCTTTTGGAACTTCAGAAGGTGACTCTTTATCTTTGGATGATATACCACAGTTTAGTGTAGCTTCAACAAAAGGGCAGTATTTATTTTTGCAAAAAATGATAAAATCGACTGTGCCCGGTGGAGAAATCTGTTCTGTAATAGATGAAGGAGTTTTAAATACGGAAACAGGAAAAGAGCTAAGACGATTTATTTTGCAGTTTTGTAAAGTAAGAGCCATTATTAGTCTACCTGATGAAACATTTAAACCTAATAAAATTAATGTAAAATCAAGTGTAATATATCTGGAGAAAAGAGAAGAGCCTGATCTGTTCTTTGAAGATAATTACAAAGTAACCGTTGGATACTTATACTCATTGGGGTATCATGGTTCAGGGGAAAAAATACGAGGATTTGAAAAAGATTTATTTTTTCATGAAATTGAAAATATTTTGCTTGACCAGACTAAAGGTAAATCAAGAAGTGGGTATAATTGGAAAGCATTTGATATAGATGTAGATAGAATTTATACAGATAGAACATATAGATTGGATTATAAATATTGGGATTTAGATATTTTGTGTAAAATAGAAGAACTTACTATTAATGGAAACTTATCTATTTCAGAATTGAATACAATTGATACGAGCCGAGGTAAAAGTCCATCTGCAGAAAATTACGTTGATGAGCAAGATGGATATGCACTTGTTGTTAAAGCTGGTAGTAATATTAGTAAATTGGGAAATATAATATTAGAAAATTCTGATTGGATTGAGAAATCTGTTTATGATGAATTTTGTGAGAAAGCAGAAGAGCAAAACTCTAATTTGAATTTGATACAAAAGGGAGATATTTTATTAGCCTCAACAGGAGATGGCACACTTGGCAAGTGCTGTGTATATGAATTAGATATTCCTGCAATAGCGGATGGTCATGTGACTATTATTAGGATTGATAAATCTATAATTGATCCCTACTATTTAGCTGACTATTTACGTGCTGGATTTGGAGCTATTCAAATATCAAGATTGTATACAGGATCAACTGGACTTATCGAATTGACTCCCGATCATGTTAATTCTATCATAGTCAATTTACAAAATAAGGATATAAAAAAGCAGCAACAAATATCAGAAGGGCTAAGAAGCATAGAAAAAAAATATGAAACAACTCTTAAGTGTGCCGATGAATTATTAGAAAAGGCTAAGAATTTTTTAAATACTTATTGAATACTTTAGAATCTAAAGCCAGAAACGGAGTTTTTTTATATTCGTTAGCTCATATACAGGTTATCTTAATTCAATTAATGTAGAAATTGGATTCACAAGTAAAACTATTCTTTTTAAGAACTTGCATCCATGTCTTGTTGTTTTATTATAAAAAATAACGCATCTTCAATATCTATGTAAAATATAGATTTTAAAGATGCGTAAATCTACAAAAGCTATAATTAATTTTTTGAAAGATATATGTCATTTTAAAATCTGATGAATTTCGCTAGCTTCACGCTGATTATAAGATAGATCAGAAATACCTTCAATAAATCGATGCATTTTCTTCATTACCTTTTCTAGGTTTTCTAAATCTACATCAATCATATCTTTAAAAATAGGTTCGCATATTTTTTCTATTTTTTTTGCAGCTTTGTAAGAGTATCTAAAACTAAATGACTGATCGTCAATTCTATTTATTTCATTTATAAGTTTCTCAAAGCTTTTAAAGTCTTCTGTTACTGCATTTTCGGAAAATGATATATAATGCTTTAACTTATTCCATGTTTTCAGCAAACTGTGATCTCCCTCATAACCAATTTGTTGCGATGTAATTTCTTTATGTGCAATTTTGAAGTTTCTAATAGAATCTTTCATTATTATCTCTAGATAGTGTCTGAAATTATATAAAATAGGATAAATAATAGAATCTTTTACTGAGTTATCTTGCATTTCCCGCATTTTATGCAAAGCTTCAATAGCAATAGTATAGTATGCTTCTGGTATCATAAAATTACTAAGCCTTGTGCTTCTGTTTATTATTGATAGATTTCTGTAATCTGAAGGCTTTTTAATAAGAATATCGCCTTTTTCAGGAAGTACACATTCTGAAGGATCAATAGAACCAAATATTTTTATTGGATCATTTACTTTCTTCTTTTGATTCATTGAGTATTCTGTCTTTCGTAAAGGGCAACATTTGGATTCTCTACATTGTTTTAATAAATCAAACAAACGCCTAAGTTTAGTCCCTTTTTTCTTACAATCTCTATTAATCTTATTATTTTTTCTCCTTTTTGACATAAGTGGTACTTTAATGATGATTTGTAAATATACAGCTTTCTTTCAATCATTCACAAATACTAAATAAAAAATCACAGCCTACATCTTCTTTTCTTTTTTTTCTTAAGTTTAGGATTAATTTCTTCGGGATTATCAGAATTTGATAAAAAGTCTGCTTTTGATGAAACAAATGGAATAAGTAAACTAGTAGACATATTACTTTCCTTACTAATAGATTGGTGGCGTGAAATATGACTATTTACTTTGGAGGTATGATTATTTACTTCCTTGTTTTCAATATTGCTAGAGAACAAGTTTTCTCTATTGTTATTTTGATTAATTTCGATTTTTCTTTCACTATATTGAATTTCTTTTTTTGCAATTTAAGTTGTTCGGAGATAGAACCGTTCTTCATCGTGTTGTGATAGTCGAACGATTCGGATTGTTGGCGATTGTAACTGAACAGCTTATTAAAGCCCTGCTCCGCTTCTTGGAACAGATTCACACGGTCAAAGCCGCCTCTTATTACTCCATTCTTGGTATTCTTATGATTGGTAAGTGGTGATAACTTCTTTTTATTGGTTTGGTCTTTCCGGCTCATAATCAAATGACAATGCATATTTAATTCATTATCTGAACGGCTACGGTCAAAATGTATCTTACCATAGAATTTTATATCCGCTTCGGATAGTCCTTTGTTGAAGTTCTTGGCATATTCAGGAATAAACACCTCCCGGATATACCGTTTCATTGCTTCGACTTGTTCCAGCTCTGTATTGCCCATTACTCGGAGCTCCTTTTTCGATGGGCTGACATGAATAGCATAAAACTTAGCATCTGTTTTTAGAAGTTGCCCGATATTGCTATCTATATCTTTTATGACTTTTGATTTATAGATGTTATCATCTGTCATATTGAAAAAACCTTCGGTATAAATACCTTTCTCCATTCTTTCTAAATCCTCGTGTTCAAGGTAATTAGCTAGTTGTCGGCTACTACCAGCATTATTATATGTTCCGTTTGATGGTGGAGCAAAGTCTATATGCATAAGCCTATGTATTTATCAGGTTTGTAATTTCTGCTTTCAGGTTCTCCTTTCTTTTGCTATCCATCACACCACAAACAGAAAGTTCCGAATAGAGTTGTATCAGGTGAAGTAACTTTTTATAATCCCGTTGGTGTATCTGATAGAGTGCATTAATCTGTTTGGACTGGTTGTTTATCACATC
>UMBU01043483.1_pt1 | contig 36199 bp, 33 predicted proteins | sample 1964051 | NCBI WGS metagenome assembly UMBU01 (sample SAMEA4835949, study PRJEB28245) | human gut metagenome | biome: gut microbiome; material: fecal sample | place: Denmark | collected 2008
AACTGCCATTTTTCAGCTGAAGAAGCTCCGGGTTCTGCCTGTTGAAAAACAGACATATAGTTTTCCCATTCTTCCTGACGGGGCAATGTGGCCATTTTAGCCATAGCTGTATCCCAATCGAAATCAAGCGGAGTCTCCACTATCATAAACAAACTAGTGCCATGAATATAAATCTCCATTTCCAGAATACCCACCTCACGGATTGCTGCCAAAGTCTCCGGCCACACCTCTTCTTCAGAGTGACGTTTCCGATATTCTGCAATCAATGCCGGGTCATCTTTCAAATTCAACATCTGGCAATAACGCTTTACCGGACCGTGATATTCCCGAATTTTATATCCTTGTGTTTTGTTTTCCATCAGATATCTCTTACTTCCCAACCTAATGCACTTGCTCCCAAAACAGCAGCATCAGCATCTTTCAATTCTGAAATCAACAGCTTAGTCTTTCCGGCATAAATTTTCAGGATATTATCATCAATAGCCTTTTGAATAGGTTTCATGATATAATCACCCGACTTTGCCAAACCACCAAACAGAATAATTGCTTCGGGGCTGGAGAATGCAATGAAATCAGCCAAAGCCTCACCCAAAATGCGTCCGGTATATTCAAAGATATCCTGTGCCAGTTTATCACCTCTTACGGCAGCGTCAAATACGTCTTTCGACACAATTTCTTCAGCCGGAATATCTCTTAACAAAGAAGGTTCGGGACGTGCAACCAAGAATTCACGAGCTGTGCGTGCCACACCGGTAGCTGAGCAATAAGTTTCCAAGCAACCTTTACGACCGCAACCGCATTGGCGTCCGTTTTCACGACGCACGATAACATGTCCGAGCTCGCCTGCAAAACCATCATGTCCATACACCAACTGACCATTTACTACAATACCACTACCTACACCGGTACCCAAAGTAATCATGATGAAATCTTTCATACCACGGGCAGCACCGTATGTCATTTCACCGATAGCAGCGGCATTAGCATCATTGGTCAGGGCTGTGGGAACACCTATTTTTTCTTCAAACAAAGCAGCCAAAGGTATAACACCTCTCCAAGGCAAATTGGGAGCAAATTCAATGGTACCATTGTAGTAATTTCCGTTAGGAGCACCTACACCCATACCTTTGATTTTCTCTACTCCGCCAAAAGATTCGATTAAGGGGCGTAACTTTGTACATACAGCTTCTACATAATCTTCTATCTTGGAGTATGACTGTGTTTTAACTGAATCGGTAGCCAATACGTTACCACGTGAATCTACAACACCAAAAACTGTATTAGTCCCGCCGATGTCCATACCTACAACGTAGGGTTTTTCCATGCCTGTTACCATGATATGTATAATTTAGGGTTAGTTATTGGGAACAAATGTACTGAATGCGAAAAAAGGGAGCAAATTTTTTTTCAATTATTTCGTGTATCCATGCAACTTTTCACAGAGCAGGTACGTCTAACTATTCAAACACGAATAAATTTCATCGGTTATGATACATTTAGAGAATATCAACAAAACCTATCACAACGGAGCGCCTTTGCACGTTTTGAAAGGCATCAACCTCGATATAAAAAGAGGTGAGTTTGTGTCTATTATGGGCGCCTCCGGTTCCGGTAAATCTACCTTATTAAATATATTGGGGATTTTAGACAACTATGATTCGGGCAATTACTACCTGAATGATGTATTGATTAAGAACCTTAGTGAAACAAAAAGTGCGGAATACCGGAATCGCATGATTGGTTTCATATTCCAGTCTTTCAACCTTATTTCTTTTAAGAATGCAATGGAAAATGTAGCTCTCCCATTATTCTATCAAGGCATGAGTCGAAAAAAAAGAAACCAGCTTGCCATGGAATATTTGGAAAAACTCGGACTGAAAGAATGGGCACATCACATGCCTAACGAACTTTCGGGAGGACAGAAACAACGTGTAGCCATCGCCCGCGCATTGATTTCAAAACCGCAAATCATTTTGGCAGACGAACCCACAGGAGCACTCGACAGTAAGACATCGGTAGAGGTGATGCAGATATTAAAGGATTTGCATGAAAAAGAGGGCTTAACCATCGTGGTTGTCACCCACGAGAGTGGCGTTGCCAACCAAACCGACAAGATTATCCATATCAAAGACGGTCTTATCGAACGCATCGAAGAAAATCTCAACCATGATTCTTCCCCTTTTGGGAAGAACGGTTTCATGAAATAACAGCACACACATATGATAGACCTTATTCAAGAAATATACGGAACCATAAAGCGCAACAAACTGCGCACGTTCCTCACCGGTTTTGCCGTAGCGTGGGGCATCTTCATGCTCATTGTGCTGCTGGGAGCCGGCAATGGACTAATCAATGCCTTTGAGAGCAACGCCGGCGGACGGGCGCTGAACTCCATGAAAGTCTACCCGGGATGGACTAACAAACCTTTTGACGGGTTAAAGGAAGGCAGAAGTATCAAGCTGACAGAAAAGGATATGGAGATTACAGGCAACTTTAAAGACAATGTTACTGCCGTAGGTGCCACCATAGAGCAAAGCAGCGTAAACTTAAGTTACGGAGAAGATCACGTCTCTCTTTTGCTGGAAGGCGTAACGCCCGAATATCTGCATATCGATGCCATCTCTATAAAGACAGGACGTTTCATCAACGCCCCCGATATCAAAGAAAAACGGAAAGTAATCCTTTTGCATGAGAAGACGGTAGAAATGCTTTTCGGTAAGAAAGATGCAAATGTCATCGGAAAGTATGTAAACGCCAGTGGTCTGGCCTACCAAGTAATAGGAGTCTATACAGATATGGGCAACTACTCTCCCTCAGCCTACATTCCATTCACAACTCTGCAACTGATATACAATAAAGGCGATAAATTGGAAACTTTAGTATTCCTGACACAAAACTTACCCACCGAAAAAGCCAACGAAGATTTCGAGAAGCAATACCGGCAAGCCATCGGCAACCATCAGCGCTTTGACCCGACAGACCGCGGAGCAATATGGATTTCCAACCGGTTCACTCAATATTTACAGCAACAGAAGGGCAACAACATTTTGCACACTGCTATTTGGGTAATCGGCATCTTCACCCTATTGAGCGGAATTGTGGGTGTAAGCAACATCATGCTGATTACAGTCAAAGAACGTACCCGCGAGTTCGGCATACGCAAGGCATTGGGAGCCAAACCAGTCTCTATCCTCTGGCTGATTATTGCAGAAAGCGTAGCTATCACCACTTTCTTTGGATATATAGGCATGGTGGCAGGTATTGCCGTTACCGAATACATGAATGCGGTAGCAGGAGAGCAAGTGATGGACATCGGTGTAGCTTCGGCTACCGTATTCCTGAACCCCACCGTGGGGTTGAATATTGCTATTCAGGCCACCCTTACCCTGATAATAGCCGGCACATTGGCGGGATTCTTCCCGGCACGTAAAGCCGTTATGATTCGTCCTATTGAAGCACTTAGAGCAGATTAATATGATAAGAATAGACATAGACAGATGGGAGGAAATACTCATCACCATCACGAGAAACAAAACAAGAAGCCTGTTGACCGCCTTCGGTGTTTTTTGGGGCATTTTTATGTTAGTTGCCCTGATGGGCGGCAGTCAGGGAATGCAGGACATGCTGGCATCCCAGTTCGACGGATTCGCTACCAATTCCGGTTTTATGGGAACCAACCAAACCAGCAAGGCTTATAAAGGCTTCCGAAAAGGACGCTGGTGGGATTTAGAAAATAAAGATGTAGAGCGCGTTCGCCGGGCAATCCCTGAAATTGACGTAGTAACCCCCACCATAGCCAAATGGGGCATGACAGCACTTTATAAAGAAAATAAGATTAATTGTACCCTCAAAGGCGTATATCCCGAATATACGAATATAGAGGAACCGGTCATCGTACAAGGACGTTTTATCAATATGGTAGATGTAAAAGAGCGTAGAAAAGTTTGTGTCATCGGCAAGCGTATCCACGAAACTTTATTCCCGAAAGGTGATAATCCATGTGGCAAGTTCCTGAGCATTAACGGAATTTACTATCAAATAATCGGAATCAGCACCACTGCCGGCAATATGAGTCTGCAGGGAAATGCACTTACCAGCATCACCATTCCTTTCACCACCATACAGCAGAACTATAACTTCGGACAGAAAATCCAATTACTATGCTACACGGCCAAACCGGGATATTCCATTTCCGAGATAGAGAAGAAGGTAGATAAAGTGATAAAACAAGCACACCTTATCCATCCCGATGACAAACAAGCCTTGGTGACTGTAAATGCAGAAGCAATGTTCAGCATGATAGACAACCTGTTTAAAGGCATCAAGATTTTGAGCTGGATGGTCGGATTGGGAACATTATTGGCAGGCGCCATCGGTGTAAGTAATATTATGATGGTGACAGTCAAAGAACGTACGACCGAGATAGGCATTCGCCGTGCCATCGGTGCCAAGCCCAGAGACATTATGAACCAAATTCTTTCCGAAAGTATGGTATTGACCATCATTGCCGGCATGTCGGGCATCTGTTTTGCCGTGTTTATCTTGCAAATGATGGAGATAGGAACTGCCCATTCGGACACGCCGGCGCATTTCCAGATTAGTTTCTGGATGGCCATCGGAGCCTGCATCCTGTTGATGATCCTCGGCACACTGGCAGGACTGGCACCTGCCTACCGCGCCATGGCCATCAAACCGATAGAAGCTATCCGGGACGAATAATCTGCCCGACAACCCGACACATAAATAAATCCAATGAAGTAAAAACAATAAAACAAACAGATATGAAAAAGTATGTAAAGATTGCGTTACTAGTCATCGTAGCCCTCATTTTCTTGGGAACTTTTGTCTTCCTCTATCAGAAGTCACAACCCAAAGAAACTGTGTACAACACAGAAAAAGCCGAAATAGCCGACTTAAAGAGAACCACCGTTGCCACCGGTAAGATAGAACCGAGAGATGAAATCTTGATTAAACCGCAGATTTCGGGCATCATCGACGAGGTATATAAAGAAGCCGGACAAACAGTAAAGAAGGGTGAAGTAATAGCCAAAGTAAAGGTTATTCCCGAACTGGGACAACTGAACTCTGCCGAAAGCCGGGTGCGTCTGGCAGAAATCAATGCCAAACAGGGAGAAATAGATTTTGCCCGCATGCAGAAGCTATATACCGACAAACTGATAAGCAGCGAAGAATTTGAAAAGAGCGAAGTGGCTGTCAAACAAGTGCGCGAAGAGCTTCAAACGGCCAAAGATAATCTTGAAATCATTAAAGAAGGCATCACTAAGAACAGTGCTTCATTCAGCAGCACACTCATCCGTTCCACCATCGACGGATTGATTCTGGATGTGCCCGTAAAAGCAGGAAACTCAGTTATCATGAGTAATACCTTCAATGACGGTACAACGATTGCTACCGTTGCCAACATGAACGACTTAATCTTCCGCGGAAACATAGACGAAACAGAAGTAGGTCGTCTACGCGAAGGAATTCCAGTCAAAATTACGCTAGGCGCCTTGCAGAATATGATTTTTGATGCACAACTGGAGTATATTTCCCCGAAAGGTGTAGAGGAAAATGGCGCCAACCAGTTTGAAATAAAAGCAGCCATCACCGTCCCCGACAGCGTTACCGTTCGTTCGGGCTATAGCGCCAATGCCGAAATCGTATTGCAGCACGCCGACAAAGTTCTGGCTGTGCCCGAAAGTACCGTCGAATTCAGCGGAGACTCTACATTCGTGTATGTACTGACCGACAGCGTTCCGCAACAGACATTCACCCGCAAGCAGGTGACTACCGGAATGAGTGACGGAATAAAGATAGAAATCAAAAACGGCTTGCAGGCCAATGATATCGTACGTGGAACTAAAAAAGACAAATAAGGATGAAAGCTAAAATACTGACCCTGATAGTGGCTACCGCATCTTGCCTCCCCTCTTTCGCACAAGAGGAATGGGACTTGCGGAAATGCATTGACTATGCCATCGAACACAATTTAAGCATTAAACAACAGGAAGCCACACGCGACCAGAATGCTGTGGAACTGAACACTGCCCGATGGAGCCGTCTGCCCAACCTCAACGGAAATGTGGGACAATCATTCAACTTCGGCCGAGCTCTTCAGGCGGACAACACTTATGGCAACCGCAACACCCAAAACACCAATTTCTCATTGGGAACCAATGTACCGTTATTCACCGGTTTGCAGATACCCAACAACATAGCTCTCTGTAAGCTGAACCTGAAAGCTGCCATTGAAGACTTGAATAAAGCCAAGGAAGATATCAGCATACAGGTTACTTCCTCTTATCTTCAAGTTCTCTTTGATGAAGAACTGGCAAAGATAGCACACAGCCAAGTGGAACTGAGCCGTGAGCAATTGAAACTGAAGACCGCTTTCTTTGAGAATGGCAAAGCATCCGAAGCAGAAGTATATGATGCACGCTCACGTGTGGCACAAGACGAGATGTCTGCCGTACAAGCTGACAATAATTACCGGTTAGCCCTTCTGGATTTAAGCCAGCTATTGGAGCTTCCCACACCGGACGGTTTCCGCATCGCATCTCCCAAGGTAGATGATAATTTCAATTCGCTTTCGCTGCCTGAAGATATCTACGCCGATGCCGTTCTCACCAAGCCGGGCATAAAAGCTGCACAATATCGCTTGCAAGGTGCATCCAAGAATATACGCATTGCCCAAAGCAACTGGTATCCGCAATTAAGTTTCGGAGCCGGACTGGGTACCAGTTATTATAAGATTGCCGGAGAAGAAAATGTTTCTTTCAACAGTCAATGGCACCAAAACTTCAATAAATATTTCCAGTTCTCGCTCAGCATCCCGTTGTTCAACCGCTTTGAGACCCGCAACCGAGTAAAGATGGCACGCATCCAACGCACTGCCCTGTCATGGAAACTGGAAGAAAGCAAGAAATTATTATTCAAAGAAATCCAGCAGGCCTATTACAATGCCGTAGCCGCCGAAAGTAAATTCAAGAGTAGCCGCACGGCAACCGAATCTGCCGAAGCCTCTTTCCGACTGATGAGTGAAAAATATGCCAATGGAAAAGCAACTGCCACGGAATACAATGAGATGCGTACCAATTGGATGAAAGCCACATCGGATATGGTACAAGCCAAATATGACTATCTTTTCAGGAGCAAAATCCTGGACTTCTATAAAGGAATACCGCTGACACTGGAATAATTCGAATTCATCCACAAACAATCCATATTCTGCCACTTACGCTAACAAAAAGCAAAATATGGATTGTTTTCATAATTTTACCTTCCCAATTTATCCGATCGTGTACTCTAGGGACATATCTAACTTATCATTCAACAGGACATCCGCCATAAGCCCGCAGGTATATATGTATTCATATCCAAATTCATCGGGTTGGTATGAACAAGATCAGTGCAACTACAAGCAGAAGCCCGGTCAGCACAAAAGCCCATATATTCATTACCCGTGACTCGGCCTGTAACCGGTAATTATCTGCCAACACCCGATAGGCATCCACTTTCCATACCAGCATTCCATCTTCGACCGATACTGTATTGGAAGAGAGCAGTTCTCCCGGCATAGACAGTTCAAACTTTATCTGATATTCAAATAATTGTGTAGCGATGCATTTTTCTTCAAACAATTGCTCCATCTGCCGGGCATAGTCTTTATATAAGTTGCCGAAAACGGCAGTCTGATACCTTTTGTCCAGCAATCTGCATATATACTCCGGCGAGCATTCCATTTCTTTCTTCCTATTCCCATCGCTGCGGAAAATTTCCTCTTTGTCCTTCTCCAGTCTCGACAGATAGGTCAATTCAGCCGGGGTCTTTTTCAGAAAGTGTTCTACTATCCCATAGCTCATTTCAAACTGAGTATGATAGAACCATTCAAGGAAACGCTGCTCTGTGTCTTCCAAGCTGTTTATCAGCTCCACTCCATTCATTCCTGCATAACCGTCCGCTTTTCCCTGCAACAAAAAGAGCTGTTCGGCTTTACTCAGGTACTTATCCATCGGTATAGGTCCTTTATCTTTTATCTCCTGAAAATCACAGGTATAAGTATAGTAAGTATAAAACCAACGAAAATGTTTTTCCAGTTTTTCCTCCGGAACTGCCAATGGACGCATCCACTTTTCCTTTGCCGAAAAGAAATCCATGCCTTCCAAGCCGTTCCGTGTTTTGCATGCCTTAAGATTCAGTTTTCCGGTTTCTCCAAAGAAGTCCGTCTCGATGCATGAATCCAATTCTTCCACTTCCCAATCTTTTCCCAACCGAAACAAAAACGGATTATGGTTACTGTCTCCGGCCAAGAAAGCAGAATCGGCGAGTGCCCATACTTCCTTTTCCACCGTTCCGTCCTTGTGAACGCGCGTCACCATTTGATAATTGGTGGAACATGATGCCAATATCGTCAATAAGGCTACCATTACTATGTTCATTCTCTTTTTCATATCGCACTCATTTTAATGGTTGTTACTCATAAATTGATGTATCAATCGCTTTTGTCCGTGTTGCTTAGCCTTCCGTGCTTTCCACATTTCGGACAGACAGGCACTCTTTTCCTTTAGGCTCATATCTGCGTTCCGGTCTGCCGGCCATTCTGATAAACGGCGGTACAAAGGAGAAGCATTTAACACGACATCCCGTGTGCCCGCATTGGAAGAAACGGAATAGAAGACAGTCTCATGCACCATAAAGCAAAGCAAGAAACCGGCAGCCACGGCCGAAGCCCAAGCCATGAATTTTCTGTGCTCCTTTCTTTTCCGGGGAGTCCGGGTTACTTTTTGGAGAATATTCCGAGTCAAGTCATCAGGTCTTGTCAGTATCGGTTGCGTCTTTCTCACCTGCTGCAACCATTGTTCATATCGTTCGTTTTCCTCTTGTCTCATAAGTCTGTCTCTATTTGATGGATTTTAGCTCTTATTTGTTTTCGTGCCTGATAAAGATTATGCTTTATCTGTTCGGCGGTCATCCCGGTGATGCTTATTACTTCTGCAACATCCAGTTCTTCAATGTCACGCAATGTAAACACCAGCTTCTGTTTGGGAGGCAGATCTCCTGTGAAACGGAGAATCAAATCCTGCAATTCCTTATTGACCAAAGCTTCTTCTATGTTTTCCTCCGACTTCCAATTCTCATTCGCTGGAGCAAAATCGGATGAGAAAGCCGAAGGCGAACGTTGCAGCACACGCAAACGGTCATAGCATGTATTACAGGTTATCTTGTACATCCAGGTAGTAAACCGGCATCTTCCGTCATACTTATCCAACGAAAGCCAGATTTTGACGGATATTTCCTGCACCATATCCCTCGTTTCGTCCTCATTGCAAAGCAAACGAAAAGCCAGTCTGAACACCATCGTCTGAAATTCAGAAACCAACTGAGCGAAAGCAATCGTATCGTTCTGTCTGCTACGGTCAATAAGTTCCTCTATCTGTTCTTGATTCATCATGCTATGTTCGTTTATTATATGATACGTGAGAAAACGTTACCGGTCGAATGCAAGTTACAAAAAAAACAGGCAAACTCCGGTTGTGGTATATTAAAACCGAAATTTGCCTGTTTGCTGCTTTTTATATCATAGCCATTAAATTACACTGTGCGAGCGTGTGTTGCACTTCTTCCTCCGGATTGATTCGAATTCTTGTCATTCCTTTTATTCTCTTTCTTTGAATCTCTTTTCGGAGAGACGGAACGCCTGTTTTCACGACGGTCTTTATCAGGACGGGAATTATATTCACGGCGTGAAGGACGATCCTCGTGCTTATGGTTATTATCCCTTCCCGGTCTTCTGCCCGGCCGTGCCTGAGGCGTGGCAGGACGGTGATTGTCTTTCTTCGGCGGACGGACGTTGACCTGAAAATCACGGCGGCGATGATTGTCATAAGTCACCCTATCATGACGGATGCGATAATGTCCATCGTAGATATCGTGGTGATAGCGGTTATGGAAATGGGTGCGATAATAACTGACATTATTAAAATGAGTACGATAATGACCGCCGCAATATGAAGCATAATGATGCGGTTTTCCGAAATAGAAAAAGTTGACGTTATTGTAAACCATATAAATACGGAACTGCCATTTATTGTTTTGCGCGTAAATGGGACGGTAGAAATATTCCGCTTTCAGGAAGCGACGATACTGAGAACCGGAAAGTATCCAGCGAAGGTCGTCATTGCGGACATCAAGAAAATCGTAATAACGCTCCAAAGCATAATCATACCCTCTTACCACATCATCCATCAGATAACGGACATTGTTGATAAAGTCATAATTCACTTCGTATACATCATCATACTGTTGAGGACTGAGTTTCAACTCATATGCCATACGGTCGGTAAGGAAACGCGTGTTCTGTCTCATCTTGCTGATACTCATTGCTCCCAACGCGGGAACCGACACGCCCAGCATCATAATCATTATCCATAGTGTGGTCCATTTCTTCATAATCATACCGTTTTTAGTTTGTTAATTCTTATGGCACAAAAATAGGGGAAATCCCTTTCCCCCACAATTGAAACTCCCCATTTATTCATAGGGTTTTTCCTATATTTGATAGGGAAAACTCCCGTCAGGCAAGACGGATTCCCCCTTCTTCCAGCACTATCAAACGCTTTTTATACAAATCGCCAACTGCTTTTTTGAATGTCTTCTTGCTCACGCCAAAAGCACTATAGATTTCTTCTGCCGCACTCTTGTCATTCAACGGAGTAAAACCATCATTATCTTTAATATATTTCAATAAGACTTCCGAAAAATCTTCCACCTTCTTCACACCGTCCTGTTGCAACGCCAAGTCTATCTTACCGTCTTCACGCACTTGTTTCACATAAGCCCGGAGCTGCATACCTGTCTCGACGGGCTGGAATATCTCATTCTGATAAAGCAATCCGCTGAACTTGTTCTCGACAATCGCTTTAAAACCCAAATCGGTTTTCTGCCATATCAAAATATTCACTTCCTGTCCCTGGTGATAGTCAGGATGCTCTTTGGATAAGTAACGCTCTACCTTGGCGGAACCGACAATGCGATAGCTGTCTTCGTCTATATGTGCATGTATCACATACTTACGTCCTTGCTGCATCTTCATTTTCTGTTCGCGGAAAGGTACAAACAAGTCCTTCATCAGTCCCCAGTTCAGGAAAGCTCCAAATTCATTGACCCATGCCACCTCCAGACAAGCGAACTCACCTACCTGAACCAACGGTTGCAGGGTAGTGGCTATTAATCTCTCTTCGTTATCCAAATAGATAAACACATTGAGCACGTCATCCGGTTTGCAACCATCGGGCACGTAACGGGCCGGCAACAGTATTTCACCATCATCGTCTCCATCCAGATAGACTCCAAAGTCTACTTCTTTCACAACCTTTAATTGATTGTATTTTCCGAGTTTTACGTTCATTAGCTAAAATTTTTATCAAAGATAAAGAAAAAACCCTATCTTTACGTTCTAAACAATAGAAAACCCAATAAAGATTATGAATAATTTCATTTTTTACAACCCTACCCGACTCCTTTTCGGTAAAGGAATGATAAACCAACTGACTCAGCAAATTCCTGCCGACAAGCGTATCATGATTACCTTTGGAGGAGGAAGTGTCAAAACAAACGGAGTTTACGAACAGGTAACCCAAGCACTCGAAGGACGTGATTATACCGAGTTTTGGGGAATTGAGGCCAATCCCGATATAGACACACTGAAAAAGGCAATTGCCATAGGCAAGGAAAAGAATATAGATTTCCTGCTTGCCGTAGGCGGTGGTTCGGTCATTGATGGCACCAAACTGATTTCCGCAGGTATCCCATACGAGGGAGACGCCTGGGAACTGGTGAAAAAAGGAAGCTCACAAGTGACTATTCCATTGGGAACAGTGCTGACTATCCCTGCCACCGGTTCCGAAATGAACAACGGAGCCGTGATTTCACGCCGGGAAACTCATGAGAAGTATCCTTTTTATGCCGACTATCCCGTCTTTTCCATTCTCGACCCGACCGTCACTTTCTCTCTTCCCGATTTCCAGATTGCCTGTGGACTGGCTGACACTTTTGTTCATGTCATGGAACAATATATGACGAAAAGCAATGAATCATACCTGATGGATCGCTGGAGCGAAAGTATTTTGAGAACCCTCGTACAGATAGCCCCTCTCATCAAAGAGAACAAACAGGATTATCACTTGATGAGCGAATTCATGATGTCGGCTACCATGGCATTGAACGGTTTCATTGCCATGGGTGTATCCCAAGACTGGGCTACCCACATGATTGGCCATGAACTGACTGCCCTGCACGGCATGACCCACGGACAGACCCTTGCCATCGTATTTCCCGGAACACTACGCACACTTGCGGATAAAAAACGAGACAAGATACTACAATACGGAGAACGTATCTGGGGGGTGACTTCCGGTGTGCCGAGCGCACGTATCGCACTCACCATCGACAAAACCGAGGAATTCTTTAAAAGCCTGGGGCTGAAGACTCGTCTGGGCGAAGCCGGAATCGGTGACGATACCATCGAAGAAATTGCACGTCGCTTTGATGAGCGAGGTGCTGCATTCGGTGAAGACGGTGACGTGACGGGAGAAGTAGCTCGCCGGATTTTGCAGAATTGCAAATAATATTTCCAAAACATTTAATATTAGGAGGAAACAAATGATGAAAACAGTTATTCTTACTACCTTTTACAACAATGTGCAAGCGCACATGTTGCAAGACCTCTTGAGAAACGAAGGCATAGAGTCGATGCTCCAAGGAGAATTGTCCGCCCAAGTGATAGCCTCTTATATTCCGGGTCTGGGTATACAGGTTCTGGTCTTTGAAAAGGATTACGAACGGGCACGGGAAATTTTGAAAACCAGTTTTCCGGAGGAAGTAGAAGGATAACTTTCTCCCCTCTATATTCAAACTTTCTCATTTGCATCTTGTTATAGGGATTATTAAACCTAAACCCAAGATGTATATGAGAAAGTTTTTATTTTTACCTTTATTGTCATTACTCGCTTCGTGTGCAAAAGACGATGACTGTAGCCCTGCCAACGTCAATCCGGACAATCTAGTGTCTCCGGCACTTTATGCAACCCTCGAACAGCATAGCACCGACCCCTATACCGGACCGTTGGAAGTACTTCCCTGCCAACCCGATGGCAGTATCTATGTAGGCAACTATACTCCGACAGGACGGCAAGTCCCTTTCCCCGCTTACTATGCCATCAACAATGGTATCGGCCAGTCAAAGAATTATCCGTTAAGGCTTCCGGTAGGTACCTATAATATAATCTATTGGGGATACCCCAATTACTATAATACCACAGACGCTTACATAGCCGACCCTATCCTCATCGTTGGTGAAGAGCTGCACGGAACTTCTTTGGGACTGCGCAAGGTTCCTGCCGACACCGTCTGTTATCCGGTTCACGATTTAGTGTACGGCACTCAGAGCATAAACATAGGAGAAGAGGAGCTGCAGGCTCATTTGAGACGTGCTTCGGCAGCTTTGGAAGTCGTTGCCACGGAGACAAACGGCAATGCTTTCGGCAATGGCATTGATTCCATGTGGGTGTACATCGGAGGAATTTATAGTGATTTAAATTATTTCTCTGCGCAACCGGAAGGAACTTTCAAGACGGTTGAATTCGGCATGAGCCCCAGTACCGACCGTAAACAATGGAGCAAAGAATTCGTTTCTGTCTTTCCATCCGGCCCGACTCCGCCTTTCCAGATATTTGTCCGAATGAAAAACGGTAAAGTCAAACGGTATCAGCAGAAACTGTCCACCCAACTCACCGCAGGCACCAAAACCACCATCAACCTAAGCATGGACGGAGTTTTGCTGGAAGAAGGAAATACAGGCGGATTCCAAGTTGATAAATGGAAAGAGCAGAACGAAAATATCCATATACCATTACGCTAACGGTCTATGGATATCCTGCCGTCAACCATGTGAATAGTACGGTCGGTCAATTTGGCAAGCGTCTCATCATGGGTAACTATAACAAAAGTCTGCCCTAACTTATCCCGCAAATCAAAAAACAACTGATGAAGTTCTTCTTTGTTACGAGTATCCAGACTGCCCGACGGTTCATCTGCAAGGATAACCGCCGGGCTGTTTATCAATGCGCGCGCCACAGCAACGCGCTGCTTCTCTCCTCCCGACAGCTCCGCCGGCTTATGAGAAGCTCGTTCGGCAAGCCCCAGAAAATCCAATGTTTCTTTGGCACGCTTCATCGCATCTCCCGAAGAAGCTCCGGATATGAATGCCGGTATCATCACATTCTCCAATGCTGTAAATTCCGGCAATAACTGATGAAACTGAAAAACAAAGCCTATCTGCTGATTGCGAAAAGCCGACAGTTCTTTTTCCTTCAACCGGTTAACCTCCGTACCATTCAGTATCACCGTACCTGCATCCGCCTTGTCCAATGTTCCCATTATCTGAAGCAGCGTCGTTTTTCCGGCTCCGCTGGGTCCCACAATACTGACTATTTCGCCTTTTCCTATCAGCAAATCTATTCCTTTCAGCACTTGCAACGTGCCAAAGCTCTTGGTTATTCCACTTAATTCTATCATAATTACAATTTTCTTATCACATACTCTGCCAAGTAACATCCAAACACGGCAGGCATATAACTCACTGTTCCGGCTGTGGATTTCTTGTTCTTTTCATCATCCACCAAAATAACCGCATCCGCATTTGCCTGCTCTGTACTGAAAACAACCGGTAACTTGCGCTTCATACCCATTTTCTGCAAGCGCTTGCGCACAGCCTTACTTAAACCGCAATGATAAGTTTCCCACAAATCAGCAAATCTGATTTGGGTTATATCCGATTTCGCACCCGCTCCCATACTGCTCACAATAGGCAGATGACGTTGAAGCGCATTATATATAAGGTAACATTTGGGAGCTACCGTATCAATAGCATCAATCACAAAATCAAACTCAGCACTATCCAGCAATTCCGGAATGCGTTCATCTTTCAAATATTCCGACAACACATTCAGTTTCAAATCGGGATTGATATCTTTGAAACGCTCTGCCAATACTTCCGCCTTCGGCCGTTCCAGTGTGGAATGCAAAGCCGGCAACTGGCGGTTGATATTGCTTGGCTGCACCGTGTCGGCATCCACAATCGTCATTTGTCCCACACCGGCACGACAAATCATTTCGGCTGCATACGCTCCTACTCCTCCCAAACCCACAACAAGCACATGGGAATTTCGCAAACGTAGCATCTTATCCTCTCCCAGCAACAATTCCGTGCGTTGCTGCCATTCCGTATCAGTTCCGTTCATCACCTTTCTTAAACCATTTATAAAACCACTTACCAACATTATCATACATCCGGGTCTCCGACTGTCCGCGCGGATCGGAGAAAGACACAATCTCCTGCGGATCGCCCAGCTGATCGGGATATATGATTAACAAGCTGGCATCTGCAAAATATTTACTAACCTGAGACGGCAACCGCTCAAAAGAAGTCTGATAGGATATAGAACCCTTACGAGCCGAAACAACGACAAATAAATGGTCAAAATTAACCTGACCGGTCAGCAACAGTAAATCATCCCACTCCTCTAATACAGAAAACTCCGTAAACGTATTTGCTTCCTGCTTCTCTACCACCGCACGCAAGTGTCTCAGGGTATCCTCCGTTGCAAAAAAATGCACACGGCATCCCAATAACTTACCCATACGGCACAACTGCACCACCCATTTCATAAATCCAACCTCATATTCTGCTTTTTCGGGTACAGCCACTACAATACGCCTAAGCGTATTAACCGGCATCAACAGCTTGGCAATCATAATTTGCCGGTGAGTGCCTTTCAACAAATTCTCCGTCATTGTACCAAAGAATGAATCCATCAGATTAGTCTTTCGGTGCAAACCGATAACCACATCCGTCACCGCATATTCCTTCAGCGTATGAATAATGCCTTGTGCAATATTCAAATCATAACGGAGCACCGTCTTGACCGAAGCATCGGCAGCAGCAGCAACCATTGCCGTACGTTCCAGATTCCGTTTACCTATCAGTTCCTTCGTTTCCGAAGCGTTATTATCATTTATCACACTAAGAGCCACCAACGGTTCCTTCTGTTTAGGATGCCTCATCATCAGCGCCATTCCCACCAATCCTTCTATCGTATCAGGGTTTGCCACAGGTATGAGAATCCGTTCTTGCTCCTTATTATTTTTATCATCATTGCCGGTCAGGTTTTCTTGTGTAACCATCCGGCGCGCTGCCCTCTCCGTCGCAACCGAACTGATGATGCAGGTAAACAATATCATTACCACCGTTCCGTTTAACACATCATCATTCAATAAGCGCTCTCCGTTTTCCATGATAATTTCATGTCCAATCAACACGGCTGCCAACGTAGCTGCCGCCTGCGCGTTACTCAATCCGAATATCAGACTGCGTTCCACCTTCTGCATGCCATATATTTTTTGAGTAATCCATGCCGCAAGCCATTTGCTGAATGTAGCAACCACTGTCATGACAACCGCCACCTTAAGTGCTTCACCCTGCGTAAACAGACAGCGTACATCAATAATCATTCCTACACCAATCAAAAAATAAGGAATGAAAAGCGCATTACCTACAAACTCCAACCGATTCATCAACGGAGAAACATGAGGAACAAAACGGTTCAGTACCAAACCGGCAAGAAAAGCACCCAAAATACCTTCCATTCCTACCAGCTCCATCAGTCCACCCCCTAAGAACACCATAGCCAAGACAAAGACAAACTGCATTACCGCATCCTCGTATGTTCTGAAAAACCACCGACTGATGCGAGGCATAAGAAAAATAATCAAGCCGAACAATGCAAGAACCTTTCCCAGCAAAATGGCCCAAAACAATCCTCCCACATCCTCTCCTTTATACATACCTCCAATCACGGCAAGCACCATCAAGGCCAATACGACAGTCACCGCCGTTCCCCCAATCGTTATGCTCACCGTACGCTGCCGGGACAAACCGTAACGACTGATAATGGGATAAGCTATCAAAGTATGACTGGCATACATACTGGCCAACAGGATGGAAGTGACAAGTCCGTAATCCAATAAACTCATACTGCTCCATATACCAAGCGCCATCGGTATCAGGAAAGTGAACAGCCCAAAGACCAATCCCTTTGTTTTGTTCTTTTTAAAGTCATCCATATCCATCTCCAGCCCCGCCAGAAACATGATATAATACAATCCCACTTTTCCGAATAACTCGAAACTGCTATCTCGCTCCAAAATATTAAAACCATATTTGCCAACCAATACACCGGCAAGAATCATACCGATGATATGAGGAATGCGCAAACGCCCCAATATCATGGGAGCAAACAAGATAATAATAAGTACCAGGAAGAATATCCAAGTAGGGTCAGTAACCGGAAAATGAATATTTAAACCGAATAATTCCATTGCTTTTATTTGAGGGTTATACCATAATATCGACAAAATTACGAAAAAAGTTTCTTTTTTACTGATTTATATTCCAAAATGTTCTAATTTTGCAATCTGAACCTGCTCGCTTGGCAGGTAAACAGATTAAGTATTACTAATTTATAAAATAAAAAAGCAAAATGAAAGTAGCAATTGTTGGTGCGAGCGGAGCTGTAGGACAAGAGTTCCTGCGTGTGCTCGATGAAAGAAACTTCCCGTTGGATGAGTTGATGTTGTTCGGTTCTTCACGCAGTGCAGGACGAAAATACACTTTCCGCGGTAAAGAGATAGAAGTAAAACTCCTTCAGCACAACGATGACTTTAAAGGTGTTGACATCGCTTTCACATCGGCAGGTGCCGGAACCACAAAAGAATTTTGTGAAACCATCACCAAACATGGCGCCGTATTAATCGACAATTCCAGCGCATACCGTATGGATGAAGATGTACCCTTGGTTGTGCCAGAAGTGAACCCGGAAGACGCATTAAACCGTCCACGCAATGTGATAGCCAATCCCAATTGTACAACAATCCAAATGGTAGTCGCCCTGAAAGCCATCGAAAACCTTTCACACATTAAGCGTGTGCATGTAGCTACTTATCAGGCTGCCAGCGGCGCAGGTGCAGCAGCCATGGACGAATTGTACGAACAATATCGCCAGGTATTGGCTAATGAACCCGTCACTGTAGATAAATTTGCTTATCAGTTGGCATTCAATCTGATTCCCCAAATTGATGTATTTACCGACAACGGTTATACCAAGGAAGAAATGAAGATGTTTAACGAGACACGTAAAATTATGCACTCTGACATTCAGGTAAGTGCCATGTGTGTACGTGTTCCTGCTCTCCGCTCTCACTCTGAAAGCATCTGGGTAGAAACAGAACGTCCCATCTCTCCCGAAGAAGCCCGCGAAGCATTTGCCAAAGGAGAAGGTTTGGTATTGATGGATAATCCAGAGAAGAAAGAATATCCCATGCCATTGTTCCTGGCAGGTAAAGATCCTGTTTACGTTGGCCGCATTCGCAAGGACTTGGCCAATGAGAACGGACTGACTTTCTGGATTGTAGGCGATCAAATCAAGAAAGGCGCAGCACTGAATGCCGTACAGATTGCAGAATACCTGATTAAAGTGGGAAATGTGAAATAATCCGCTGCTCACACAAGCTTTAATTCTTTAATATTATAATCTTTATCTTTGCGTCAATCTCCTTTCTAAGGGGTAGACCAAGATAAAGATTATTTTTTTAGAACCAAGCCTCTTCTTGCCCAAAGCTAAGCACTTTCATACCTCAGATTAACCCTTTTTATACGGAGAACCAGTACGTCCTACAACGGTGGGACGTACGTCCTGCTACAGTGGGACGTATATCCTGCTATAGTGGGACGTACGTTCTGTTGCAGTGGGACGTACTAACCGAACGTAGAAAAAAGCTTGGCCATATACAGAAAAAGGGTTAGCCTTGGGGCATGCAAGGCTTAGCCCGACAAACGGATAGCCAAACATGAAACAGCCTTTGCTGAACATATTCCATAAAAAAAGAGTATCACAGAAGAACTGCAATACTCTTTCAAATCTTTTATGATAACCGCTTATTCAGTATCCAAAGCCGATTCTGCACTTTTACCATTCGATGCCAAAGGAATAAGTTTCACCAAATCCACATCAAAAAACAAAGTAGAATAGCCCGGTATCGAACCGCTTCCGGCTTCTTCATAAGCAAGTTCGGAAGGAATATAAAGTTCCCATCTGGAGCCTACGGTCATATTCATAAGAGCTGTTGTCCACCCGACAATCACCTTGCTTACCGGAAATTCGACCGGAACAGCAATGCTCGGATTCAATTCTCCTTTATAGCTTTGGTCAAAAACAGTTCCGTTTATTAACTTACCCCGATAATTAACCGCCACAGTATCCGTAAACAGAGGTCTTTCTCCTTCTCCGTTGTTTATTATCTTACAATAAACATACTCGTTCACCTTTCCCTGCTCATTCAAGCCCAAAGGAGGAAGTTTATAGGAACGGACAACTTTCCATTCACCCGGATTCGCCTTTGCCTCAGCCGCAATGGAATCCAAATATTTCTGATTACGCTCCTGCCAATTTGCATAAGGATTTTCTTCTCCATCCGATTCACTACATGAAACAATTGCAAATGAAGCGGCAAACAACAGGCTAATCAGCCAAAGAATACTTTTATTCATACACTATTAATTATTGCAAAGTCTTCAACAGACTTGTTATACTTACTTTATCGGCAATGATATTGTTCAATTCCGAAATAGCGACACGCTCCTGCTGCATGGTATCGCGGTTGCGCAATGTCACACAATTATCTTCGAGTGTCTGATGATCCACAGTGATGCAATAAGGAGTACCGATGGCATCCTGACGGCGATAACGCTTACCGATGCTGTCCTTTTCATCATATTGGCAATGGAAGTGGAACTTCAGATTATCCATGATTTCACGCGCTTTTTCAGGCAAACCGTCCTTCTTGACCAAAGGCATGACAGCCAGTTTTACGGGAGCCAATGCTGCGGGCAATTTCAGAACGACACGAGTTTCACCGTTGTCCAACTTTTCTTCCGTATAAGCAGCACTCATGATGCTCAGGAACATACGGTCTACACCGATGGATGTTTCAATAACATACGGAGTATAACTTTCGTTCAATTCCGGGTCGAAATATTTAATACTCTTGCCTGAGAATTTCTCGTGCTGACTTAAGTCAAAGTTAGTACGGCTATGAATACCTTCTACTTCCTTGAATCCGAAAGGCATCAAGAACTCGATATCCGTTGCAGCATTCGCATAATGTGCCAATTTATCATGGTCATGATAACGATAATGGTCATCGCCAAATCCTAATGCTTTATGCCATTTCAAACGGGTTTCCTTCCAGGTTTTAAACCAATCAAGCTCGGTACCCGGTTTAACAAAGAACTGCATCTCCATTTGTTCAAACTCACGCATACGGAAGATAAACTGACGGGCAACGATTTCGTTACGGAACGCCTTACCAATCTGAGCAATACCGAAAGGTATTTTCATACGACCGGTCTTCTGCACATTCAGGTAATTCACGAAAATACCCTGTGCCGTCTCTGGACGGAGATAAATCTTCATAGAACCGTCGGCAGTAGAGCCCATTTCGGTAGTAAACATCAGATTGAACTGACGCACTTCCGTCCAGTTCTTCGTACCCGAAATAGGACAGACGATTTCCTCATCCAAGATAATCTGACGAAGTTCATTCAAATCATTATCATTCAATGCTTTTGCAAAACGTTCGTGAAGTGCATCGCGTTTAGCCTGATGCTCCAGCACACGTGCATTGGTGCTGCGGAACTGTGCTTCATCAAAAGCTTCTCCGAACTTTTTGGCGGCTTTGGCAACTTCCTTGTTGATTTTATCATCGTATTTAGCCAATTGGTCCTCAATCAAAACATCGGCACGATAGCGTTTCTTAGAGTCGCGGTTGTCAATCAAGGGGTCATTGAAAGCGTCAACGTGTCCCGATGCCTTCCAGATAGTAGGGTGCATAAAAATTGCCGAATCGATACCCACGATATTTTCGTGCAACAGCACCATGCTCTGCCACCAATATTGTTTGATGTTATTCTTCAACTCCACTCCCATCTGACCGTAATCATAGACAGCACCCAATCCGTCATAAATATCACTTGACGGAAATACAAAACCATACTCTTTACAGTGAGAAACTAATTTCTTAAAAACATCTTCTTGTGCCATTTTCCTTTTATGTTTATTCTTACACTTTTGTTGTTTTTCCTGTTGTCATCCCTTAATTAGGACGAAATAATGTGCAAAGTAAATGATTTTTTTCAATAAAAATCGTATTTTTGCGTGCATATCAGCAGAACATTAAGGAATTTAAATATATATGAGCGAAGATATTATCGATAAAGAAAAACAGAACGATGAAAATACTCCCGTAGCGGAAAACCAACATTCAGACTATAAGCCCGCAGATACCAAAAATGAATCTGTCAAGCATCAATTAAGCGGTATGTACCAAAACTGGTTTCTGGATTATGCCTCTTATGTTATTTTGGAACGTGCCGTTCCGCACATCAATGACGGACTTAAGCCGGTTCAAAGGCGTATTCTTCACAGTATGAAGCGATTGGATGACGGACGATATAATAAAGTGGCCAACATTGTAGGTCATACCATGCAATTCCATCCTCACGGTGACGCTTCTATCGGTGACGCACTGGTACAATTAGGACAAAAAGACTTGTTGATAGACTGTCAGGGAAACTGGGGTAACATTCTGACCGGCGACGGTGCGGCAGCTCCCCGTTACATTGAAGCCCGGCTTTCGAAGTTTGCCCTCGACGTGGTCTTTAATCCCAAAACCACCGAATGGCAATCTTCATACGACGGACGAAACAAAGAACCCATAACACTACCGGTCAAGTTTCCGCTTCTTCTCGCTCAGGGAGTGGAAGGCATCGCCGTAGGACTTTCTTCAAAGATTCTTCCGCATAACTTTAATGATTTATGCAACGCATCTATTGCCTATCTGCGCAAAGAAGAGTTCAAATTATACCCTGATTTCCAAACCGGAGGGTCTATCGATGTATCCCGTTATAATGACGGAGAGCGCGGCGGTGTGGTAAAAGTACGCGCCAAAATAAACAAGCTGGATAACAAGACGCTGGCCATCACCGAAATTCCTTATGGAAAGACAACCTCGTCACTGATAGAATCCATTTTGAAAGCAGTTGAAAAAGGGAAGATAAAAGTCCGTAAGGTAGATGATAACACAGCAGAGAAAGTAGAGATATTGGTGCATCTCGCTCCCGGAGTATCTTCCGACAAAACACTGGATGCCTTATATGCATTTACAGACTGTGAGGTGAGCATATCACCTAACTGCTGTGTGATTGATGCACGCAAGCCACACTTTCTCACTGTCAGTGACGTATTGAAAAAATCTGTAAACAATACATTGTCCCTGCTTCGTCAGGAATTGGAAATACGCAAAGGAGAGCTTCTGGAGAATCTTCATTTTGCCTCTCTTGAAAAGATATTCATCGAAGAACGCATTTATAAAGACGTAAGATTCGAACAATCTGAAAATATGGATGCGGCCTGTGCACACATCGACGAACGTTTGACCCCATTCTATCCGCAATTTATCAGGGAAGTAACGAAAGAAGATATCCTGAAATTGATGGAAATCAAAATGGCACGTATTCTGAAATTCAATAAAGATAAAGCAGACGAAAACATCGCCCGCATCAAAGAAGAAATAGAAGACATTAATGATAAACTGGCGCATATCATCGATTATACCATAAACTGGTATGAGATGCTGAAGGAAAAATATGGCAAGAATTATCCGAGACGCACCGAGCTGCGCAATTTCGATACCATAGAAGCAGCAAAGGTAGTCGAAGCTAACGAGAAGCTTTATATCAATCGCGAAGAAGGTTTTATCGGCACAAGCCTGAAGAAAGACGAGTTTGTGGCCAATTGCTCGGACATTGATGATGTGATTATTTTCTATAAAGACGGAAAATACAAAGTGGTTCGTGTAACCGACAAGATGTTTGTCGGCAAAAACGTACTGTATGTAAACGTTTTCAAAAAGAACGACAAACGTACCATTTACAATGTGGTGTATCGCGACGGAAAAGAAGGATTTCATTATATAAAGCGATTCAATATCACTTCGATTACCCGTGACCGCGAATACGATGTCACTCAGGGAACTCCCGGTTCGCGTATCGTCTATTTCACGGCTAACCCCAACGGTGAGGCAGAAGTCATCAAGATAACACTAAAACCGAACCCGCGTATCAAAAAGATAATCTATGAAAAAGATTTCAGTGATATCAATATCAAAGGACGCCAGTCCATGGGAAATATCCTGAGCAAATATGAAGTGCATAAGATTGCCCTGAAGCAACGCGGAGGCTCTACTTTGGGAGGACGCAAAGTATGGTTTGACCATGATGTTCTACGACTGAATTATGACGAACGCGGCCAGTACCTTGGAGAATTCCAAAGCGATGACCTTATCTTGATAGTTCAAGAAAACGGAGAATTCTATACCACCAACTTTGACTTGAATAATCATTATGACCCGGGAATTTGTGTGATTGAAAAATTCAATGCCAACAAAGTATGGTCGGCAGCACTCTATGACGCTGACCAACAGGGATATCCTTATTTAAAGCGATTCACCTTTGAAGCAACTTCCAAAAAGCTCAATTATCTAGGTGAGAATAAGGACAGCCGTCCTATTCTGCTGACCAGCATCGTCTATCCGCGGGTACAAGTTATCTTTGGCGGTCACGACAGCTTCCGCGAGGCCTTGGAAATTGATGTCGATGAGTTTATCGGTGTGAAAAGCTATAAAGCAAAAGGAAAACGAATAACCACGTATGCTGTGGAATCTATCAACGAGCTACCCCCTGTCCGTTTTCCCGACGAATCCTCTTCGGCAGAAGAAGATAACGAAAAAGAGAATGATGATGACAATGAAAAAGAGGCAATGATAGAAGATCCTGACCATGGCAAGAGTGAGACAGATATCATAGATGAGATAACCGGGCAAATGAAACTGTTTTAATCCATGAAGAAAATATTCTTACTATTATTGTTGCTTCCCTTTGTCCTTGGGGGTAAAGCACAAGAAGACAGCCTGCAGACAAACCGATACGTCATGCGGGCTACCCTTTATGGAGCAGGCTATACCAATATCCTTGATACTTATCTGTCTCCGATGGAATATACCGGTCCCGAAATCCGTATTCTCAGAGAGAGTATGAGAATGACCAAATTGCTGAACGGCAACGTATCTGCGCAAAGTCTGTTTCAGATAAACCTGTCACTGACAGACAATAAAGCCGAGACAGGCAGTGAACTGGCTGGATTAATCAATTGGAATTATGCTTGGCACTATCAGTTCAGGCTGGCAGAGAACTTGAAAATCCTTGCCGGACCCATGATTGACTTAAACGGAGGATTTGTATACAACACAAGAAATTCCAATAATCCTGCGCAAGCCAAAGCGTATGTAAATATTGCAGGGTCCGGTATGGTCATCTACCGTTTCCGTATCGGAAACTATCCCCTGATAGCACGCTATCAGGCCAACCTACCTTTAATGGGAGTTATGTTTTCACCCGAATACGGACAATCTTATTATGAGATTTTCAGTTTGAAACATGGAGGAAAAAATATCCTTTTCACCTCTTTACACAATCAGCCGGCGCTTCGTCAACTGCTCACACTCGACTTTCCTGTAGGCAATATGAATGTGCGGGCAGGATATATTTGTGATATCCAGCAGGCTAAAGTCAACCACTTAAAAAGTCACACGTGGTCTCACGTATTCATGCTGGGCTTTGTGAAAAACTTCTATCTGATAAAAAACAAAAAGAAAGTAGGAATGTCCCCAAAGGTCAGTCCATATTAAATCGTATATGATAAAGAAAATATTCAAAAAAACAGCCATCTTCCTTTTGATGATTCTCTCAGGCACTTCCTGCATCACCGAAGATACTTTCAATGATTCTCCCGATGGAAACTTCGAAGCTTTATGGAAAATCATCGATGAACACTATTGTTTCCTAGAATATAAGAATCAGGAATACGGATTAGATTGGAATAAAATCCATTCTGATTATAAGAAGCGGTTAACTTCCGGTATGAGTAATGAACAACTCTTCGATGTCTTATCGGAAATGCTGAACGAACTGCGGGACGGACATGTCAATTTGGTTTCAAAAGATCGTACTTCCCAATACCGAGAGTGGTACGACAATTACCCGCGCAATTTTGATGACAGCATACAAAGCCGCTATTTGGGAAAGGATTATAATACCGCTTCAGGACTTAAATATCAGATTTTAGAAGATAATATAGCCTATGTATATTGTGGAAGCTTCCAGTCGGGTATCGGTTCCGGCAACCTAGATCAGATTCTCAGCAAATTGGCCATTTGCAACGGATTAATTCTTGATGTCCGCAATAACGGAGGCGGCAACCTCACTACTGCCGAGAAACTGGCAGAACGCTTCACTAACGAGAAAAAGCTGATTGGCTACATGTCCTACAAAACCGGTCCCGGCCATAATGAGTTTTCCACTCCCGAAGCTGTTTATCTTGAGCCACCCATGGATCGTGTACGCTGGCAGAAACATACCGTAGTATTAACAAACCGCCGGTCTTATAGTGCCACCAACGATTTTGTGAACCGAATGAAACAATTAGACAGAGTTACCGTTATCGGCGACAAAACCGGTGGCGGTTCAGGGCTCCCCTTCTCTTCCGAACTCCCCAATGGTTGGTCTGTCCGCTTTTCTGCAAGCCCGATGTATGATCCTGATATGAAACATCTGGAATTCGGTATCGAACCGGATAAAAAAGTAGATATCACTTCCGAAGATTACAACAAAGGCATTGATACTATTATTGAAGCGGCACGTGAATATTTACATAATCACAAACAATAAAGGATTATATGCATTTTATAATGAAATAATTTGGTTATTTCAGAAGTAAGCATTACCTTTGCAACCGCTTACCGAAAGGATTGCCGCGCCTGTGGCGTAATTGGTAGCCGCGCCAGACTTAGGATCTGGTGTCGTGAGACGTGTAGGTTCGAGTCCTATCAGGCGCACAAATTGACTGAAGAGGAATTTCCGCAAGGATTTTCCTCTTTTTCTTTTCTGTAAGTATCTGTTATCCTGCGTATAACTGAGAGTGCTGCATTCTCGCCAAAGGTTCGATAATCGTCTTTTTCCTTATCCCATAAAATTCCTTGTGGAAACAGTAGATTTTGAAGTTTTTGGGCGGTTGTCAAGTCTGCATTTCTCCATAAACTCCCTAAATGACAGCACATTACTAAAACATCATTGATACGGTTTTCGTGGTTCGATAAATCTTTGTCGTATTTTGAAAGTTCTAAGGTAATTTGCCCCAAATCTTTCTGTATAGCCTCAACGGTCATAGTATATATTTCATCATCTATATCTCCCATGCCATAGCGGATTTTGCAGGACTTCAACTTGTTTTCCTTCTCGCTTTTCTGTTTCTTCAATACATTAATGTTCTGCATCTGCTCGCTCTGATTCTCACACGACATCTTAGAAATGGTATCTCTCAATACTCTAACAAGTGGTTGGGGTATATCATAACTGGATAAAAGTTCTTCATATTTATTATGAAGTTTCTTTGCTGATACATTCGTCTTGCACCCTACACAATTACATTTATAATAGTCTATATTCTTTTTCTTGACGGTATAGGCCGTGAATGGTGTTCCATCGTGTGAACACAATACATGACGCTTTAACGGAAATTGAGGTGTCTCTTTCTTATGCTTATACACACCAGTCCTTCCACTTAAGATTTCTTGCACTTTGAGAAAATCCGTATAACTGATAATTGCAGGTTGGTTGCCATCTATAATTTCATAGTTCAACATTTTATGCTTGATTTTACCAGCGTAGAACACATTAGTTAATATATGATGTAACTTCTGTTTTGATAGGTTTAGTCCGTATGGTTTAAGTTTCTCCATAATCTGAAAGTTCGCCATACCTTCTAATTTCCATTGGAATGCTTTTCTTATCAACTTGCCATCCTCGTTAATGGTATAAGTTCTATTACGGCTTTTTCCTTCTTTATCATAGCCCAACGGAACGGCACCCGTATAGACACCACTCTGCAAACAACTGATACGCCCTTTTGTAAACTTGTCGGTACGGTTGGCATTGTCCCACTCTGCAAAACAAAGTTTCATTTGTAACATCATCTTTTGGTTATGGTCGCTTGTTCTCAATCCTGAGGTTGCTTCAATAATAGTCACACCTACATCAAGCAACTGATTAAACATAGTGCTACCTTGTCCCGCATTCCTTGAAAAGCGGTCTATTTGAGATACTATCAGAAACTTAACAGTCTTGTTACGCTTTATAAAGTTCATCATCTCTTTAATAAACTTACCTGGTGTTTCTGCTGATTCGTGAGAGCCGCCAAACGAATTAATTATATTAAATCCGTTGGAATTAGCATAATCAGTACAACAGTCCTTCTGATATTGAAGGCTTCCTCCGTTATCTTCTTGATACTTCGTTGAAACTCGTGTCCAAATAACACAATTTACTTTATTCATATATTTACTCTTTACTTATTATTATCAAATTACTATCTTTCTATTACTCAAATTAAAGAAAATCGCTGAGGGATTTTATGCCTTCAGCGTTTTCTAATACTGCTTATATCAAACAGTTCTGCGTACATCTAAACTCTGCCATAACACGTTGGATGGTACTTTCCTCAATATCAAAAAGTTTTATTAGAATACTCTGAAAAGAGTTTTTAGTTCCATCCGTCTGAAAGAGAGAAAGGTTTTCTTTCAGAAAGTAGATATTAAGATTATTATCCATGCAACGTTTCATAGTGGTAAGTATTTCGTCTACGTTACGACCTAAACGACTTAAATCATTTATTAGAAGTGTGTCTATCCTATTTTCAATACAGTAATCCAAGCATTCACGCAATACGGAACGTTCGTCATTACATTTTGCTCCGCTGATATGTTCTTCAAACGTTTTAATTACATTAATTTCATTCTTTGAAGCGAAAGCATTAAGGTTAGAAACTTGACGGTCAGTTGACTGTCTGTCGGTTGCGTTTGCAACCCGTGTAAAAATAACACAATTTGTTTTATTCATCTTTTCACTCATTTTTAATTGTTATTACTATCTAATACTATTTCTGCCAATGACTTAAATAAATTAATCACTGCTTGTAATTCCTCATTGCTAAGGTTGTATGTCTTGAGTAGTTGTTTTTCATATTCAGACATTTAATGAAGTTATTAAAATCCGCTCTAAGGCGGTTATTCGCTTTTCAGCCTCCTTTGTTCCACCTCAGACACAAAGGACTTTTGGTCGGCGGGATAAACTTAGAACCCTTATGTAATGTCTGATAATTTATCGCGAATTGTTATCAGTCTGTTCCAAACATACCTCCTACGTTTCATAGTACAAAATAAAAATGGCACTTTTTTCTTCTAACCTACGCTATAAAATGAAAATCGCTGGAGACTTTATATCTTCAGCGACTTCAATAAATTCTACATTATTCTATAATATATATTCTTATGGAGCAACAGAATCACACGCTACTTCCACTTGTTCTTCACTTTGTCTTGATTTACTCATAGAAGCTCCATCTATCTTTTTTGCCTCATTTCGTTGTCTTGGATTTTTGGATTTTGCAGCATCATAATCCGCATAGCAATAGCCATCCATGATAACGAAAGTCCACATTCTACGTGTCGCATCAAAATCATCATAAGAGCGTGTCGGTGTTGTGTAATTATCATTTTTGAAATGACACCATGCAGAGTTATCAGCTCCTGCTAAGGAATCCCAATTTCCATAGAAAATGTAGTCGCTTGACTCATATTTCATTTGCACTGTTTTATCCTCATTGATAGTTACAATCAGAGCTTCTCTATCACGAGGGCCAGTTATGCTGTATGTACCTACGATTGAGTTCGTTCTTTTCGTATCATTTATTGCAGTAGATGTTGTATTGATTAACTCACCATTTTCTGTATGAGTTCGAGAACCACCTCCGCATGAGGTAATTGCTACTGTTATTATAGCAATTACAATAGTTGCAATTAATTTATTCATGTTATTTTAGTTTTAAAGCTGTGGCAACGGCAAACGATGTTTGCCGTACCACAGACTGTTTTATTTAGAGATAATTTTCTATGATAGAATCATCAACACGTGTAAATGACAAGTCCATACCACCTGCATTTATCACTAACTCTGTTTTGGTGAGTTTCTTAATAGTACCATTATCAATGTCTATACCCTCATCGGACGGAGTATCTGTTTTTACTGTAAGACTATTGCCTTTTTTAGTCCATCTACCATATTCTACATAAACATCAGAATCGCCCATAAAATGAGTATCTGTAATACTAATGGAAGTGCCATCAGCCTTAAATTGAAGATAGTCTTTTTGCCACCAATCATCATCAATGGTAGTAGTTCGTTCCCACGTTCCAACAATGTTTTCATTATTAGGGTCGTTGGGTTCATCATCGTCATCACTGCAACTGGTAAGAGCGAATGACATAGTGGCAAAGAGAGCCACAAAGAAAAGATAAAAATACTTTTTCATTTTTTGTTTCTCCATGCACCTATGGCTCTGCGATGCGATTTTGTTGTAAATGATAGTAGGCATATAAAGAAGTGGAGCCACTTTTCAACTTATTCATTGGTGTGGGCTTCGACTCCCATAAATCGGAACAAGTGATAGCAACTCCACTTTGACCGTATATCATAGGGATATGACAATACAAGCCAAAGAGAGCGTACTTTCACCATCATTCTCGATTTATTGTTGAAGTTGTCGAAGTTTCACCAATCGAACGATGCGAAAACGCTTCTTTAATATGTCTGCTCGCCCTTTGTGGGTTTGCGACTGCAAAGATAGCTAATTTTCTTGAAAGTACGCTCTATAAGAGGCTACTAAATAGATGTGGCGATAAAAATCTAATGAATATCAAGTAGCATTACCTTATATTATAGGTCAAATTCCGCTTTTATGCGCTGGACGGTACTAACCGAGACATCACAAAGTTTTGCAGTACGTCTGACACTTGTGCCTTTCTTAAGTTCTTTAATTACCTCTTTATATTCAACCTCCTTTTGTTCTTTGGGTTTACGATAACCCTCTTTTCGACCTAATTTGCCACCGTCTGCAATATATTTGGCTCTACCACTGTTTAATCTAAACTTGATATTTTCACGTTCCATCTCTGCACAAGTGCCTAAAACGCTGATAAATATATTTAAGAATGGATTTTTAGTGCCATCAGCTTGGAATATAGATAGATTTTCCTTTTGGAAATAGATATTAAGATTGTTATCCTTACAACGTTTCACGTTGGCAAGCACTTCGTCTACATTACGACCTAAACGACTTAATTCACTTATCAAAAGTATATCTACTTTATTTTTAATGCAGTAATCCAAGCATTCACACAGAACTGGACGTTCCTCGTTGCGTTTTGCTCCGCTGATATGTTCCTCAAACGTTTTAACTACATTAATATCATTCTTTGAGGCATAGCCGTTGAGGTCTGAAACTTGACGGTCTGTTGACTGTCTGTCGTTAGTGCTTGAAACTCGTGCGTATATTACTGCGTTCATATTCTTTTTTATTTAACTCCTTCAATTACAATACAAATATACAGCTAAATTCTGATACAGGCAAATAAATCAAAGAATAAATTGAATACAATTTTATGTATTCTAAATGTAGATTTATAGAATTAAATGAATACGCTTTCTAAAGAATACATTTCACGCTACTAATGCACGGATATCTATTGTTGAGGCTATGTTATCCTGCAAACGCTTATACAGTTCTTTATATGGCTGCATCATCCTCGTAATGGAAGTGTTTTTACTGGATAATGCCCTAACCTTAGCCTCAACCTTTACCATATCATAATCACAATCTTTCAATAACAATTCATGTTCATAATCTCGTAATGTCTGTGCTTTCCGTTGATGAGGTTCATACTTAACAGCCTCATCAATGACGGTAAGAATCGGATTAGCCGTAGCGTTAAGTACATTCTGTATATTGTTGTTTGGAATGTTTAATAACTGCCTTATCTGCTGTTTGGTATTTATGTTTAACTCAAATCTGACCTTATTCTTGAAATAAGAAAGGATTTCATTCTTTGCAATAAGACTTTCTATAAAATTAATGTTATTAACCTTTTCCAATTCTTTATACTTATTATATATGGCTAACCGCTTCTTATATCTTTGAGTTGAGACAACATTTTCTAACACGATTCCACTATTGTACTGCTTCACCGTCCATTTTCGATAGTTGGTAAGGTTTTGTCGTATGGTTGAATTAATGACATTAATATCTGTCTCTATGTCCTTTGTTATATCACATTTTACTACCTCTGCATCGTGTAATATAGCCTCAATATCTAATCTACATATATTTAACTTGTTTATGTTGTTGAGGCTGTCTTTAATAGTTTCACGATTTATCAGCTGTGAGTATTTATCTAATAGTATCTTTCCTGTAAATTCTAACACAAGTTCACTATGAGCGTAATCTACCATAATTAATAATGAATAAGGTTTGTCTTGCTGATATTTATAATATAGCACCTCATCAAATTTGGTTACGGAAAGAAAAACCGAACTATCTATATCGGAGATATAATCTATCGAAGTAATCAATTTCATCTTGTCGAATTTTATCATTAAAAATTAAAACATAATACTTTATTTATTTGCAGTTGTGCAAGTTTTGTCATCTTGACAAGTAGTAAGGTAGGGGTTATTCCTCTACCTTTTCATTTGTTGGTTTATTAGGGATTGTTTTCCAATAATCCCTAAGTCCATTGCTAATTTTCTTTTTGTGGGTAAATGACTTTGATTTACCTTTCATTGCCATACTGATTTTGGCTTTTGTTTCGTCTGAAAGTTCTCTAAACTGTCTCATATTTGTATTTTTCATAGTTTTATTATTTACTCTTACTATATATAAATATACCGTAGTTTGAAAAGTTTATCAAGTTCGGTAAGTTATATCTAAAAATTTTAGGAGGGAATTTTTCAATGTACGGCAAACGGTTCGTTCCTATATAGCTTACTATTATTAAGTATATTGAGTGGCAGAATACGTAAGTGAACGCCTTACCAAACAGCAATATAAAGAACGAAAAACAGGAAAGACGATACTGAAAGTAAATCCCTTACATTACAGATATTGCTATATTGACTATTCTCTATTAGCATACCAATCAATAAAATCTATTATCTTTGCAAAATCATTAAGGAAAGTTCGATAATCAGGCACAAAAGCGCACACAACATTACATGTTGAAAAAACAAAGAGGCTATTTCAAAATATACTTTGAGATAGCCTTTTTTATGTCTGCAAAAATTAGAAAAGCCGAGCCTTGAGTCAACGCAAAAAAACGAACGCAAGGCTCAACGTAAAAACATTAATGCTATGACATCAAATATACACTGTTTTTTTCCTCACTACAACAAATAGGATGACAAGGTACTTCAATCCAAAATTTACTTCCTGCATTCAACTCCGATTCAACTCCTATACAACCTCCCATTTGTTCTACTATCGATTTACAAATAGACAATCCAATACCAATTCCCTGAACAAAAGAGTCTGCTTTTTCAAAACGGTCAAACACCTTATTTAATTTATCAGAAGGAATTCCGCAACCGGTATCTGTAACACTTAATATAACTGCTGCTTCCTTCACTTCATAAGTAATTTCAATATATCCCTGCGAAGTATACTTTAATGCATTCATCACAAAATGCTCCAGAACTTGAGTTATACGCTTTTTATCTAATTCAGCCCAATAATCATTCTCCGGTTTTTTTACTATAATTTTCACCTCATCACTCACTCTGGATTCACATTTCATAGCAATCTCCCGCACAAGTTCCGAAAGACTAAAAGAGGAAGTATGCAAACAAAGATAACCAGACTCAATCTTTGCTAAATCTAATATATTATCAACCAAATTAAGCAACAATTCATTATTTGCACTGATTATTTGTGCATATTGTCTCCTCTCTGAAACATCTTTTGACTCTATCAACAAATTAGAGAACCCGACAATGGCATTCAGAGGAGTGCGTATCTCATGACTTATATTAGCCAAGAAAGCCGCCTTGAGTTGATTCACTTTTTCTTTCCTTTCCTTTGCTGCATTTTTCTCGATAGCCAACTCTCGCCTTAATTGGATATTTTCTTTTTCCAATTTATCCATTTTTACTACATAAGAGTGGTATTCAAGCAGCGTCTTATCTAATTCTAAACGATACCGCCGATATTCTTTAACAAAATAAGTAAAAATTATAATTAAGAATAATATGAATAATAGACTCAGATACCACATAATTCATTTTCTACATCTAATAAGGTTATACATAGTTTCTGATGCAAAAAAACATAATCATGTACGAAAAATATGCTTAGAAAGACATACTCTTTATAAAGATTTGTTCAAAAGATATAAATAAAAGTTCTTTTCTACTGATAACCAATATATTATATGACCTATTCTTTTTGTGCACTTTTAAACTCAAAAGGAGTCATCCCTGTTTTCTTCTTAAAGAGATTATTAAAAGTAGGCATACTGTTGAAGCCTGAATCTTCTGCTATCGCCTTCATCGTATAATTAGGATGCTCATTTAACAACTGAATAGCATGATTCAAACGCAAATTATTTATATATCCACTTAAGTTACCACCCGTATTTTCTTTTATCATCCTGGCAAAACGAGCATAATTCAAATGTACGATCCTCACCAAATCATCTCTTGATAAATTCGGTGACAAATATAATTTTTCATGAAGAATAGTTTCATTCAATTTACTAAACAGCTCTCTGTTCTCTGCCCATTCCATACCATTTTCCGATAAAATATCCTCTTCCCGGTTTGCAGCCGGTAAAGACTCAGACACGACATCAGTATTCTCTTTTGGAGATAATTGTTCATTTATAAGGCGTACAAGTACTTTATTCTTTGACCTGATAATACGATTATACTTCCAGCTTTTCCAAAGGAAAAAAGACATCAACAAAATAAACCCAATTGCAAAAAGAAGAAATATGCCATGCATCTTTAATCGAAAGTCCTGCTTCGCTATCTGCTTATCCCTTTCGTTCACTTTATAAACTGCATCCAACTCCAAAGCTGCATTCCTTACTTCATCTCTATACATGTGAGTAACAATATTAAGAATTGATTCACGTAATTCTGCTACTTTCTTAAAGTTATTCAAACCTGAATAGGCCGCTACTTCTTTTTGAAGAACACTTAAATATTGTTGATTAAGAGTATCCTGACTTCTCAAGACATTCTTAAAGTCTTCACATTTTTCTAATACCTCCTTATAACGCTTAGTCAATAACAAATAAGGAGCCGCATCACATTTACCATCGGGAGTCAAAGCTGCCTTTGTTGAACTATATTTCCTGAAATAGTTATCAGCCTCTTCATATTTTCGCAATTTAAATGCTACATAGGCAAGTTTAATGTATACATACGAATATTGCAAGTCAATATATGAATCCGGATATTTTCGGGAATCAGCCATTTCATGTATCAACTTTTCACGCTCCAATCCTATAAAAAGAACTTCATCAAAACAACCATCAGAAAGAAGATAATTCATTTTCAATCCATAAAAATAAGAAAGTATTTGCATGGAAAGCATATCACTCTCTCCTTTTATCAAATCTATTGCTTGGTCAAAATAAGCATAACCTTCTCTTTTAAGCCCAAGCACCTTCTTATTTTCTCCCAAACAAAACAATAATTTAGCTTCCGATCCCTTATTTCCATTTTTACGCGCTAAAGCAATTCCTTCTGTAGCATATTTAACACTCTGCTCAAATCGACTTAACAAGAAAGATATTTCCGCTAAATCTATTGTCATTTCTAAAAGATGAGAAGGATCAGTACCTTGAATAGAATCAATGACATAGGCTTTTCGGGCATAAACAAAAGCAGATTTATTCATATACATATTCCGATAAGTCCTACTACGCAAATCATTTATCATATTCGATGGCATGCAGTTCAAGTTCTCTGCTTCGTCAAGCAATTGTAAAGCACGTTTAGGCTCTTCAATATAAATTTTCGCAATATATTCCTCAGTATAATATTCGTGAGTCGGCAATACATTTTCTTGTGCAACAACAGATTGCGCACCTGCAAAGAACCATGCATACACAAGTATTATTAAGTAATAGTAGTTCATTTGATGATGTTAGATTCTGAGACAAAGATAAAATATAATCCACTATACAACAAATGTGCTAAAGTTATTATATAAAAAATCTTCTTGCAAAAATATATCATTACTTTATTGGGCTATCTAACAATTAAAAACTACATTTGCATATAACCTAAAAAATCACACTCATGGATACACTTTTACCGTATGCATTGCTATGCTTTACTTCCTTTTTCACATTAACCAACCCATTGGGTACCATGCCGGTATTTTTAACAATGACTAAAGGAATGTCTGATGAAGAACGACAACACATCGTCAAACGTGCTACCATCATTTCGTTTATAACCCTCCTTGCCTTTACTTTCTCCGGGCAATTCCTCTTTAAGTTCTTCGGTATATCCACCAATGGTTTTCGAATTGCAGCAGGATTTATAATATTAAAGATTGGTTACGATATGCTTCAGGCCCGTTTCACTAATACAAAGCTAAAGGATGAAGAAATCAAGACCTACGCAAATGATATATCCATAACTCCCCTTTCTATCCCCATGTTATGTGGTCCGGGTGCGATAGCAAATGGTATCATGCTAATGGATGATGCCAATACCTGGAGTATGAAAGGTATATTAATAGGAATGATTGCTTTGATTTATTTCATCACCTACCTTATATTAAGAGCTTCAACTCGATTAGTCAATATTTTAGGAGAAACAGGTAACAATGTTATGATGCGTTTAATGGGACTTATCCTAATGGTTATTGCCGTAGAATGTTTTGTAAGTGGATTGCGCCCTATATTAATCGATATTATACAGTTGAGTAGAGTATAAACACAAAAAAGCCTCCGAGTCAGTCAAATGACTCGGAGGCTTTCATCAAAAACGGCGGCTACCTACTCT
>UMBU01073040.1_pt1 | contig 35657 bp, 30 predicted proteins | sample 1964051 | NCBI WGS metagenome assembly UMBU01 (sample SAMEA4835949, study PRJEB28245) | human gut metagenome | biome: gut microbiome; material: fecal sample | place: Denmark | collected 2008
CGGTGTTGCACTTGATATGATAATCTAAGGAACTCCCTTGCGGAGTCCAGAGGCAGCGCCTCTGGGGTCACTCCTTCAAGATGAATAGCACCCCCAGCGTGCCGGGGCCGCAGTGGCAGGAGATGACGCCGCCGGCGCGGGTTTCGATGACCGCATCGAAGTAGTTCAGGCTCGTCAAATAGGTGCGGACTTGATCGACGACCTCCGGGTCGCAGCCGGAATGGGTGATGAAAACACGCTCCGGGCGCGCGCGGAGCAAATCGTCGTGCAAATCGTGCGTGTAGGCAGGGATGCAGCGGGCGAGCGAGCCGCGGTACTTCTTGTCCACCAGCATTTGACCGTCGCGCACGACAATCTTCGGGTGCAGCTTCAGCATGCTGCCCATTAGCGCCGCCGCGCCGGAACAGCGCCCGCCGCGGTGCAGGAACGTCAGCGTATCGACGACAAAGGACGCGCGAACCAGCGGAATCAGCGAGGTTACATGCGCCACAATTTCCTTGGCGGATTTGCCTTCCTGCGCCATTACCGCCGCTTCCATCACCAGCAGACCGATGCCGGTGGAAAGGCGCTGGCTGTCCACAACGTGGATGCGGTCGGACGCGCCCATCTCCGCCGCCGCTTCCACCATGTTCGCCCCCGTCGCGGACATTTTGCCGGAGATGGAGAACGCTACAATCTCGTCATACGTCTCCAGATACTTCTGGAAAACTTCTTGAATCGTCCAGACGTTCGCACAGGCAGTCGTCGGCGCTTTCTTTGTGCTGTCCGACCAGCGGAAAATTTCTTCCGATGTGATGTTCACGCGGTCTTCGTACTGCTGGTCGCCCAAGCGAACTATCAGCGGCACCAGCGTGATGTTATAGCGGTCGAGCAGATCCTGCGACAGGTCGGATGTGCTGTCTGAAATGATTTTGACCATACGATTTTCACTCCTGTTCAAGGGGAATATATACACATTTTATCATTTTCGATGCGCAGTTGTCAACCGATTTTGCGGTGTCTCAACAATCGTTGCGAATGTGGAAACAATAGGAAACTTGCATTTGCACACGGAATGTGCTATGATGGGGGACAGCAACGCGAAGGGAGCGCCAAAAGGATGCAGAAGTGGGTCAGCGTGTGGGGAAATGCGGTCAGCATTGCGGAAAATCGCCCGGAACGGTATGCCAAGGACATAACCTTGCGCTATCCGATTGCGGCGCCGTTTTCAGGCAGCGGTGTACGCCTGACGTTCGATAATTACTGCGGCACGGAGCCGGTTACGCTGGAAAAGGTGACAATTTTCTGCGGCGGCGCGTTTCACCCGGTCACGTTCGGGGGCGAGCGCCGCGTAACGCTTCCGGCGGAGGGTAATGCGATTTCCGACACGCTGGAAACGACCGTAACTGCCGGGGAAAAGCTGCTTGTCAGCTTCTATTTGCGTGATTTCACGCTCATGCGCAGCGTCGTGTTCACCTGCGGTGCGCTGTCCGGCGGGCTGTACGCCAACGGCGACGAAACGGAGAACCTCAATATTTCGATGGACACATCCCGCAAGACGCAGCTGACCTACTTCCTCAGCAATGTGTCCGTGCGTACTGCGCCGGAGAACCGCGCCATCATCTGTTATGGCGACTCCATCACCGCGCAGGATTGGCCGGATGATTTGCAGCTCCGTTGCCGCAAAGACGGCTTTGAGCATACCGCCATCATCCGCCGCGCCACCAGCGGATCGCGGATTCTGCGCGAATATCACTGCCTGACGTACGAATCCTACGGGCTGATGGGCGCGAAACGCTTTGCGCATGAAGTGCCGACCGACGGCGCGGATGCCGTCATCATCCAGCAGGGTATCAACGACATCATCCACCCTGTCGGCACGCAGGTGAACCCCTTCCGCCCGATGAGCGATCTGCCGACGGCGGACGAGCTTATCAGCGGACTCAAGACGTACATCACGCAGGCGCGGGGGATGGGCTTGCGCGTCTACGTCGGGACGCTGCTGCCCATGGGCGGATGGCGCACCGACGCGCCCTTCCGGCAGGACTTGCGCCACGCTTACAATGATTTTATCCGTATGACCGAGTTGATTGACGGCTGCATTGACTTTGACCGCGCCCTGCGTGACCCGGCGAACCCTGATTTCTTCCTGCCCGAATACGATTCCGGCGACCACCTGCACCCAAGCAAGGCGGGCTATCAGCGGATGGCGGCGGAAGTGCCGGCGGAACTGCTGAAATAAATAGGAAAGGCGTTTTCGGAACATGTGCATCCGAAAACGCCTTTTTAGGGAATTGGGGTGATTAGAAGAGACCGTCCAGCAGCTGGGTCAGCTCAATCGTGCCGATGGCCTCCGGAATGACGGGGGATTCAGGCGTGCAGAGCGATCCAGTCAGGGATACCTGCTGCCCGGCGGCATCGGTGAAGGTCAGCGAACAGCTGGTGTCGGAAAGCGCGGCGAAATCCAGATGGAAATCTCCGTCCGGCAGGGAGAGCAGCAGGCTGAAGCCGGTTGCCGTTTCCGTCAGGGCAAGGCGGTATGTCGTGTCGCCGTACACGCCGGTGCAGATCAGACCGTTGAGCGCGGTGCGGACGTGGGCGGTGAAGATATCGAAAGTGCGCGCCTGTGCAACAATATCAAGCCCATCCGTGGCAGGGGTGATCGTAAGCGTATAATAATTGTAATATATCTTGACACGGATATAATCCGATGTGGATTCAAGGGAAAAAACGTTGGCATTCAGGGCAAAAACGTTGGCATTCTCATTGTTAAGCCGCAAACTGAAATTGCTGCCAGCTTGAACGATGGACAGGCTGAAGCTGTTATCAACGCTGGCGATAAACACAAAGTTGTTTGCAGAACCGTAACTGCAAGTGACAGAGAACGCCGTATGCTGATTCTCGGAGTAGCCGCTCAAAGCAAAGTCGTATTCATTTCGCCAATAGAGCACACCATCAATGGTATCGCTGTTCGCAGTTGTCAGCAGATAATGCCAACTGTTAGGCGTGGTTTGCTCATAGGTCAAATGGTATGGCTCTTGGTAGGGCTGACTAAAAAGAAGTTCCCCTTTGTCAATGCCGATTTGCCCGGAAAGCCTGAAATTAGAGAGAAGGTATCCGCGCATCGCGGAACGATATGCGCGTGCAACCTCCGAAGATTGCACGACCGACGCAAGAAGATGATGGTAGATATCGCTGAAGTTCAAGCCGTCAAGATATTCCATGCTGTAGATCTTTCCCAGAACAGAAGCCGCCATACGATTCAGTTCTTCAGAAGTGATGGAAATTGTCCCTGTTTGCGCAGCAATGTATAGGTCGCTGAACAGGCGCGCAAACGCAGGGTCTCTTATCAAGGTCATTGGCAAGTTATAGAGCGAGGGAATCGCATCGAGCATCTTGTTGACATCCTCCGCCAACAGCCCCAGCGCCTCCGACGGGGAGCGCCCATCCAGCAGCTTGAGCGGCGTGGTCAGCAGCGCCGCATCTACCGGATGACCTTCCACCAGCAATTGCGCCCACTGACCGCCCGACTGCACGCAAAGCCCTTTGTCCGGCGAGAAGGCGAGGTCAATCTGCCCCGAAGGCAGCGTCAGCGAGCAGAACGGCGTTTCGCCTAAGCCAGCCGTCATCCGCAGGGACAAGCCGTCGCCATAGGTGGAGGTCAGCGCGAGGTCAATGCCCTGCGGCGTTTCCGCCAGCGCGCAGGGAAGAAAAAGGGCAAGAATCAGCAGCAGGGAGAGGATTTTCCGCATGAAAAAACACTCCTTTCGATAAAGAACAAACGCTTTTGCTACGTACAGGATACAGCATTTGGTGCGCTTTGTCAAGGGCACCACCGCACAATTCGGCGGCGCGTCTGGCGATGTCTTTTCCGCCATCTGCGTCATGCAAATTTCTCGATTTACCGCCAGTAAACCTTCGAAATTTGCATTTGCATCTGACGAAAAATCCATTTGCCAGCCGACCACCTCATTTGTGCGGTGTTGCCCAAGGAAAATGACAAATTCCGCGTTCCGCATTGTTTTTTATGTTTTGTTTTCTTTTTGTCCTTTCCGCTTCCCGGTCTTGACACGCGGCGAAGGATACGGTACACTTTTCCATGTAGAAACGCTTCGGCTTTTGCGGAAGCGAGTAGTATTTGAAGGAGGTTTCCCTGTATGAAGAAGATGTTTGCGGTTTTGCTGGCGCTGTGTATGGCGCTGACCTGCCTGACGATGGCGAGCGCGGAAGAAAAGACGTATCACGTCGGCATTTTGCAGCTGGTGCAGCATGAGGCGCTGGACGCGGCGACCAAGGGTTTCCGCGACGCGCTGACGGAGAAGCTTGGCGACAAAGTTGTTTTTGATGAGCAGAACGCTTCGGGTGATACGGCTTCCTGCGCCATGATTGCCAATGGCTTTGTGGCGGCGGAGGTTGACCTGATTATGGCGAACGCGACGCCCGCGCTTCAGGCGGCTGTCAGCGCGACGGCGGATATTCCGATTCTCGGCACGTCGATTTCCCACTACGGCACGGCGCTGGAAATCAGCGACTGGAAGGGCTACACGGAAATCAACGTTTCCGGCACGAGCGACCTCGCCCCGCTGGACGGTCAGGCGAACATGATTGTGGAGCTGTTCCCGGAAGCGAAGACGGTTGCGCTGCTCTACTGCTCGGCGGAAGCGAACAGCGCTTATCAGATTGGCGTTGTGAAGGCGGAACTGGAAGCGAAGGGCATCACCTGCAAGGAATACGCTTTCACCGACTCCAACGACGTTGCGTCCATGGCGCAGCAGGCGACTGAATGCGACGTGATCTATATCCCGACGGACAACACCGCCGCTGCCTACAGCGAAACGATTGCCAACGTCGTCGTGCCGGCGAAAGTGCCGGTCATCGCGGGTGAGGAAGGCATTTGCCGCGGCTGCGGTGCCGCGACGCTGACCATCAGCTACTATGACCTCGGCTACAAGACGGGCGAAATGGCGTATGAAATCCTCGTGAACGGTGCGGATGTTTCCACCATGCCGATTGCTTTCGCGCCTCAGTTCACCAAGAAGTACAACGCCGCGAACTGCGAAGCGCTGGGCATCACCGTCCCGGACGACTACGTCCCGATGGACTAATCAATCGATACATTTTGCGAAGCCATAGGGCATTTCGCCTTATGGCTTCGCTTGCGTTATAGTAGGAGGAAGATTCCGTGGAAATTATGAAGCTGCTCAACGCCTTGCCCGGCGCGGTTTCTCAAGGCGTCATATGGGGCATTATGGCCATTGGCGTCTACATTACTTACCGCATTCTGGACGTGGCGGACTTGACGGTGGACGGCTCCATCGCCACTGGCGGCGCGGTCGCGGCGATGCTCATCATCAGCGGCTGCAACGCGTGGGTGGCGCTGGTGGCGGCGTTCGTCGTCGGGATGCTGACGGGCTTGGTGACGGGCGTGTTTCACACATGGATGGGGATTCCTGCCATCCTATCGGGCATTCTGACGCAGCTTGCGCTCTATTCCATCAACCTTGGCATCATGAGCAACAAGGCGAACACGGCGGTGAATGCGAATAAGTATGACCTGCTGGTGTCCCTGCGCAACGTGCGCAATTTTTCGCTTGACAACCCAATTCTGCTGCTGCTCATCATTACCGCGGCAGTGATTGCGCTGCTGTACTGGTTCTTCGGCACGGAGTATGGCTGTGCACTGCGCGCAACGGGCGCAAACGTCAACATGGCGCGCGCACAGGGCATCAACACCGGGCGCGCGAAGGTCGTCGGGCTGATGCTGTCCAACGGCTTGGTGGCGCTTTCCGGCGCGCTGCTGACGCAGTATCAGGGCTATGCGGATGTCAGCATGGGGCGCGGCGCGATTGTTATTGGCTTGGCGGCGGTTATCATCGGCGAAGTGCTGTTTGGCAAGATTTTCCGCAATTTTGCCACGAAGCTCATCGCCGTGTCCATCGGCGCCATCATCTACTACATCGTCATGCAGGTGGTGCTGTGGCTGGGTCTGCCCACGAACTACCTGAAGCTGCTCACGGCGCTGGTTGTGGCGATGTTCCTCGCCGTGCCGCACTGGAAGAGCCAGCTTTTTACCGCCCGCAGCGCTCGAAAGGGGGAGAAGCAGGATGCTTGATATCAATCATATTGCAAAGACCTTCAATCCCGGCTTGATTACCGAGAAGCGTGCATTGGCGGATGTTGACCTCCATCTGGCGGAAGGCGATTTCGTCACGATGATTGGCGGCAACGGCGCGGGCAAATCCACGACGCTCAACGCCGTCGCAGGCACGTTTATGGTGGATCGCGGCAGCATCGTCATTGATGGCGTGGATGTGACGCACCTGCCGGAATACAAGCGCGCGAAGTATCTCGGGCGCGTGTTCCAAGACCCGATGAACGGCACGGCGGCGACGATGAATATTGAGGAGAACCTCGCGCTGGCGTATCGCCGCGGGCAGGGGCGGACGCTCCGCTGGGGCATCACGGCGAAGGAACGCGACGAGTACCGCGAAAAGCTGGCGACGCTGGGGCTGGGGCTGGAAAACCGCATGAGCAGCAAGGTCGGTCTGCTTTCCGGCGGACAGAGGCAGGCGCTGACGCTGCTGATGGCGACCATCAAGCAGCCGAAACTCCTCCTGCTGGATGAGCACACCGCCGCCCTTGACCCTAAAACGGCGAAGAACGTGCTGACGCTGACGCAGAAAATCATTGCGGAAAATCACTTGACGGCCATGATGGTGACGCATAACATGAAAGACGCGCTGGAGTACGGCAACCGCACCATCATGATGCATGAGGGCAAAATCATCCTCGATATCGACGCGGAAACGAAGAAGCGCATTCGCGTCGAAGACCTGCTGGTGATGTTTGAAAAAGCAAGCGGCAGCGAAATCAACAACGACCGGATGCTGCTGGGATAAACATGGAAATGGAAAGAATGCGGACGAGGTGAAAAAAGCGCCTCATCCGCATTCTTTTTGCCGAATATGAAAGAAAAAAACAGCATAAAAGCGAATGATATGCGGAATAAGGATAATTAGTGACCATTTTTTCGCATAGAATTTACAATTCGCCATCGACAATTGGACGAAAATGTGATATACTGCTTTTTGTTCCTAAAGAATGGAACGAAACTTTCGCGGCGGCTCTCCGCAGCGAAAATATTCTGGAAAAGAAAGAGAGGAAAATGAACATGAAGAAGTTCCTTGCAATCATGATGGCGCTGTCCATGATGCTGTGCGCGTTTGCCGTGGCGGAAACCGCGAGTCCCGTTGCCAGCACGGTCGCCAGCCCTGTTGCCAGCCCCGTTGCGGATATGGTGGGCGACCCGGCGGATCTGCCGGCAATTGCGGCTGTGCTGAACGGCGGCAGCGAGGTCTATGTTCCCTCTGACAAGACGAACAAGACCCTGCAGGATGCCCTGAACGACGAGTTCACCGAGGGCGCGGGCTATGATTCCTTCGCTGTGCTGGATGTGGACGGCGACGGCAAGCTCGACGTGGTGCTGAATGTGACCGTGAACGGCGAAGTACTGGGCTATCTGGTGCTGACCAGCGCCGATGAAGTCATCTGTGCGTACGGCTTCTACTACCGCGCGATGATTGGCCTGAAGGAAGATGGCTCCTTCTCCTTCAGCAGCAGCGCGGCGGAATCGGGCGTCGCGACCTTCTACAAGGACGAGAACCGCGATGCGCAGTACAATGAGCTGGCGGAAAGCAAGCTGGATGAAAACGAAAACGTCGTCTATTTCGTGAACGGCGAAGCGGCGGATGAAGATGCCTTCACCGCGGTCATCAATGCGCAGAACGAAAAGGCGGATGTGACCTTCGTGCCCGCGACGGCGGAAAATCTGGCGCTCTACCTGACGATTGAGTAATCAACCCGTCCAAAGCAACCTCCCGACATGAATTGTGCCGGGAGGCTATTTTTTTTCAAATCAATAGATAATCGTCGAACGAAAACTAATTTTCGATACGAAACCGTTTTTTCGCAAACTACGATGAAAATCCACCGGAAACTTGGCAGATATGGCATAAAAATATGCATAGACAGACAAATATCCATTGACAAAACGATTTCGCTGATGCTATAATTAAAAGGAAACTGCGGTCAAATACGCAGAAGAAAGGAACGATGGATATGAAGAAGCGGTTCCTGCACCTGTTCAGCCTGATGCTGGCGGTGCTGATGCTGATTCCCTGCGTAGGGTCGGCGGAAGAGGCGGAAGCGGTGGATAACGGCGTGATGCGCGAGGGCTTGACGGCGCTGGAGGCTACCCGCCTGATGGGCAACGGCATCAACCTCGGCAATACCCTGGAAGCCTGCGACAACAACGTCGGCATCAAGACGAACACGCCCCTTAGCTATGAGACGCACTGGGGTCAGCCGAAAACGACGCAGGCCATGATTGACGGCATGAAAGCGGCGGGCTTTGACACCATCCGCATTCCCGTGGCTTGGATGACCAACGCCACCCACCTCTACGAAGGCGACTACACAATCGACGCTGACTACATGGATCGCGTGGAGGAAGTTGTCCGCTATGCGCGCAAGGCGGGCATGTACGTCATCATCAATGACCATTGGGATGGCGGCTGGTATGGCATGTTTGGTTCGGAAAGCGCCGAAACTCGCGCACTGGCCATGGAAGCCTACAAGGGCATGTGGCAGCAGATTGCCGAACGCTTCCGTGATTACTCCGACTACGTGATTTTCGAGAGCGCAAACGAGGAGCTCGGCGGCCGCTTCGACGAGAATTCTCCGCTGTACTGCTCCGATTCCGTCGTTACCTACCTGACCGACGACGAGCGGTACGCGCTGACGAACGAAATCAACCAGACGTTTGTGGATGTCGTCCGCGCGACGGGCGGTAACAACGCGACCCGCTTCCTGCTGATTGCGGGTTACAGCACCGACATTAACCAGACCTGCGACGATCGCTTCCAGATGCCCAAGGACACTGCGGACAGCAAGCTGATGGTTTCTGTCCATTACTACGATCCGTGGTCGTACTGCGGCGCGTCCAGCGCGGTGAGCGCCACCAAGTGGGGCAAAGTGAGCGACTATGAGTACATGGATCAGCAGCTGGCAAAGATGACGAAATTCACCGAGGCGGGCTACGGCGTGGTCATCGGCGAATACGGTGCGCTGCCGTGCAGCGACGGGCTGAAGGACAACACGCTGGCGTACCACACGGCGTTCCTTGACGCCTGCACCAAGTACAACCTGACGAACTGCCTGTGGGATTGCAGCGGGCTGTACAAGCGCGTGTCCCAGACCTTCGCGGATGACGATATTCTGGCGATGTATCAGGAGAAGCGTCAGGCGAACGAAGAAGGTCAGGATTATGCGGATGTGCAGGCGGCTGCTGCGGCGGAAGCAGCGGCGGCTGCAGCGGAAGCCCCCGTGACCTTCCTGCAAGATGCCGTGGTCGTGGATGACCAGACCGCGCTGGCGTGGATTATGTGGAACGACGGCAGCTGGGCGCTCACCCACAGCGTCGGCGATACCTACAACGCGGATTCCATCTCCGAGGGACTTGTCGCGACCAACGCCATCATCACGGGCGAAGGCAAGTACACTGTCGGGTTGGATTTCACCGGCACGGCGCAGGGTTACTCCGCGTCCGTCGCGTTTGCCGCCATCGGCATCAGCAACGGCGAAGTGCTGTACCCGAACTACCTCGTTAACATCAAGGAAGTGCGCATCAATGGCGAAATCTACCGCCTGAAGGGCCGCGCCTACACGACCTCTGACGACGGCGTGTGCACGCGCGTGAATCTGTACAACGAATGGGTGACGAGCGTGCCCAAGACCGCGCGTCTGCCCGGCGGCAACCTCGCCGGCGCAACGCCGACGCCCATCAACCGCAACGACGCTGTCATCGCCGAAATCAAGACGATTGAAATCGACTTTGAGTATGTGCCGATGAACTAAGGCAAAAAGAAGCCCGAATCAGCGATGGTTCGGGCTTTTTTGAATGCGGATGATTTCACTTCCTATAATCGCGTGCTTTGTCGCAGAGGGTTTCGCGTCCGCAGACGCGACCAAAGGGCTTTCCGATCGCCCTTTGGAAACCTTCGGGTTGCACACTCCTATGTTACTTGAACTATATCGTAAGTTTTTATTTTGGTGGACTTTTATCTTTTAATCATGCTTTTACCACCAATTATGCAGCATCGACCAGCCGGACAGAAACAGCCGCTCTTTCCCGCAAGAAATTGCAGTGGTGGGGGGAGTCCAGAGGGGGCTGAAATCCCCGCATGTTAGCTTTTCAGCCCCCTCTGGGCGTTCTTTGGAACCTTTCTGTCGCAACAGAAAGTAACAGAACCGCGTCCGCAGACGCGCTGGAGCAGCAAAAAAAACATGCTTGATGTTGAAAGTCAAGCATGTCTTTTTGCAATCTGTACTTACTTCAGATACTGCACCGCCAGAATCACCACGCCCAGCACCACCAAAACCACACCGACCACCCGGTTGAGCGTCTCCGGCTTCGATTTGTTCGCAATTTTCGCGGCAATCTGCGCGAACAGCAGCGTGAACGCCATGCACAGCGCCAGCGTCCATCCGTCCGGCAATCCGCCGATGGTGAAGTGGCTGACCGCGCCCGTCAGCGCCGTGAATGCCATGATGAACACACTCGTGCCAACGGCGGTTTTCAGCTCATAGCCCATGACGGAGGTCAGAATCAGCAGCATCATCATGCCGCCGCCCGCGCCGACGAAGCCGCAAATCATGCCGATGAACGCGCCGCAGACAATCGACTGCGCCATGCGCTTCTTTTTGCTCACGTTCTGCATGGCTTCGCGCGTCGTCATCACCGGGCGGATGATGAACTTGATGCCCAGCAGCATCGTCATCAATACGCTGAAGCTGCCCATCGTTCGGCTCGGCACAAGGCTTGCGACGTAGCTGCCTACGACCGTGAACGCCAGCACCGCCGCCATCATCAGCAAGCCGTTGCGAATGTCGAGATTCTTGTTTTTTCCGTATGTCCACGCGCTTGCGGCACTCGCCAGCACGTCGCTCGCCAGCGCAATGCCGACCGCCTCATACGGCTCCATGCCCAAGAAAGTAATCAGCATCGGGCTGATGACCGCCGCGGCGCTCATGCCCGCGAATCCCGTGCCTAAGCCAGCGCCTAAGCCCGCCAGCAGGCATACCAGTACTTTTTCCACCATGAGGAAAGCCTTCCTTCTGTCGATTCTTATGCACATTGTAGCGGATTCGTGTGTACTCAGCATGAACATTGCGGACGAAAATGCAAAATTCGCGCATCAGGCGAAAATCCGCCGCTGATGGCTGGAAAATTCCGCAAGAAGCCGCGAACCCGCTTGTGCAAATGCGCATTTCGGGCTATACTACCCTTATCAGCAGAAGGAGGATGAACATCATGTGTACCGCGATTCGTCTGACCACGCGCGACCACTATTTCGGCAGAAACCTTGACTTGGAGTACAGCTATCAGGAGACCGTTGCCATCACGCCGCGGCGCTATCCGTTCCATTTCCGGCACGAGGGGACGAACAGCGACCATTTCGCCATGATAGGCATGGCGTTCGTCGTTGGCGGAATGCCTTTATATTATGAAGCGACGAACGAGAAGGGCTTGAGCATGGCGGGGCTGAACTTCCCCGCGAGTGCCGTGTATCACGACGTGAAGCCGGATTGCGCGAACGTTGCCAGCTTTGAGCTGATTCCGTACATTCTGGGGCAGTGCGAAAGCGTCCAAGAGGCGAAAACGCTGCTCCAGCGCCTGAACATCACCCGTGACGGCTTCAGCGAGCAGCTCCCGCCGTCGCCGCTGCACTGGATGATTGACGACCGCGAAGGCTGCATCGTCGTCGAGTCGATGGCGGACGGGCTGCACGTCTACGACAACTGGTCGAACGTGATGACGAACGAGCCGCCGCTGCCGCTGCAATTGGAGAATCTGGCGCACTATCAGGCGCTTTCGCCGGAAGAGCCGGTGAATCGCTTTGCGCCTGCGCTGCCGCTGAAGGTGGGCGGACGCTGCACGGGCGCGATTGGCTTGCCGGGCGACTGGTCGCCGTGGTCGCGGTTCGTCCGCGCGGCATTCCTGACGAACAACTCCGTCTCCGGGGACAGCGAGGAGGAGAGCGTCGGGCAGTTCTTCCACATTTTAGGCGGCGTGGCGCACCCGCGCGGCTGCGCCCACCTGCCGCATGGGTATGAAATCACGGTGTACACAAGCTGCTGCAACGCCGACACGGGGGTCTACTACTACACGACCTACGGCAACCAGCAGATTTGCGCGGTGGATATGCACAAGGTGGATTTGGACGGCGGCGAAGTTGTGTCGTATGAACTGAAAAAGCAGCAGGGGATTCATTACCAGAACTAAAAGCAGGGCAGGGGTGCAGAACGCATCCTTGCCCTTTTTGCTTAGCCGATGCAAATCACCGTTCCCGACGAGAAGTCGCTGGGCAGCAGCGTCGGGTTCAGCGAAAGCAGCCGTCCCCGCGTCGTCCGAAAGCGCACCGCCAGCGTATCCAGCGTCTCCCTCGGCTGAATGGTGTACGAGCGCAAGCCGGCGCACGTCTGCCGCGTGCCGGACGGCGGCGCACAGTACGCGGTGCCCGCAATCAGGTAGCCCGGCATCAATTGCGGATTCGCGCTGCGCATCGCCCGATAGCTGACGTTGTGCTGCACCAGCAAATCCGCGTAACTCTGCCCCGACTGCACCGCGGACAGCGTGTATCCTGACGGACAGACACGGGTCGGCGTATCAGGCAGGGCGGGATATTCGCCGTCGTCCGGCAGGGGAATCACGGGCGTCTGGCTGTCATCGGGCAGGGCGGGGTATTCACCGTCGTCCGGCAGGGGGATGGCGGGCGTCTGCGCGTCGTCGGCGTCGTCCGCTTTTGCCGGAACACACAGCACCTGCCCGACCGTGAGATTGTTCTGTGACACGCCGGGATTCCGCTCGGCGAGTTCGAAGGTCGTAATGTCCAGCCGCGCGGCAATCGACGCGAACGTGTCGCCGTCTTCAACCACATACGGCTGACCGCTGATGCAGGTATAGATGAAATTGGGCAGACAGATTTCCTCCCCGGCGGTCAGCGTGGCAAAATCAACGCCGGGGTTGATGACTTGCAGCGCCTGCACGGTGGTGGCGTATGTATGGGCGATGCTCTCGGCGGTGTCGCCCTCCTGCCACGTGTAGCTCTCCGCCCCGCGCGGACAGACGCGCCCGATGGCTCTGCGACCTTGCTGTTCCATGCCTGTTTCCCTCCTGTTTGCACTTTTCGGCGGGTTTTGCGCCCACCATTCAAAATTTATGCGCCGGGCAGTGGTTTCATCCCTTGCCCTCGCTGCTATTCTATGCTATAATATTCGTCAGGTGTGCTGACGCGCCGATTTTCGTGTGCCTAAGTATCACCAAAATCTGGTTGTTTCCCCTGAACTCGACACATTTCGGTGTGACTCGGTTCGGGCGGGAAAACGAAAGAAACCATGATGCGTATACAGAAAATGTGCATCAATATGCAATTTGATACTTCTGCGACATCTGCGAAGAATGATGGAGGGAATTCCCATGAAGCATCTGCTGAAGCTCCTCGACCTGAGCAAGGAAGAAATCACGGAGCTGCTTGACCTCGCTGACCGCTTGAAGGCGGAAACCAAAGCCGGCGTAGAGCACCACATCCTCAAAGGCAAGACGCTGGGCATGATTTTTGAGAAGTCCTCGACCCGCACGCGCGTCAGCTTTGAGACGGGCATGTACCAGCTGGGGGGTCATGCGCTGTTCCTGTCCAGCCGCGATCTGCAAATTGGCCGCGGCGAACCGGTGGAGGACACCGCGCGCGTCCTGAGCCGCTATCTGGACGGCATCATGATTCGCACCTTTGCGCAGGAAGAAGTGGAAACGCTGGCGCGCGTGGGCAGCATCCCGATTATCAACGGCTTGACGGACTTCTGCCACCCCTGCCAAGTGCTGGCGGATTTGCAGACCGTGCGCGAGTACAAGGGGCGCATTGAGGGGCTGAATATGTGCTACATCGGCGACGGCAACAACATGGCCAATTCGCTGATTGTCGGCTTCCTCAAAATGGGCGCGCATGTGTCCATTGCCTGCCCGAAGGCGTATCAGCCGGACGCGCAGGTACTCTCGTTCACCGAGCAGTACCCCGGCAAGTTCGTCATGACCGAAAGCCCGGAAGAAACGGCGAAGGATGCGGACGTCATTTTCACTGACGTGTGGGCTTCGATGGGGCAGGAGGAAGAAAAGGCGGTGCGCGAGAAGGCGTTCCGCGGCTATCAGATTAACGCGGAGCTGCTGGCGAAGGCGCATCTGGGCTGCATGGTGCAGCACTGCCTGCCCGCGCATCGCGGCGAGGAAATCACGGCGGATGTGTTTGAATCCCACGCCGACCAGATTTTCGATGAGGCGGAGAACCGCCTGCACGCACAGAAGGCAGTCATGGTTGCTGTTATGGCGGACAAGAAAGACTGGTAAGCAACACGCGGTTTTTGCCCCAATAGAAAAATGGAGGAAACGAGCATGAAGGGCTATCTGCTGCTGGCCAACGGTCAGCTTTACGAAGGCACGCTGATGGGCGCTGCGAAGCCGGTCATGGCGGAGCTGGTGTTCACCACCGCGATGACAGGCTATCTGGAAACCCTGACCGACCCGTCCTACGAAGGGGAAATCGTCATTCAGACGTTCCCGACCATTGGCAACTACGGCGTGATTCCGGAGGACTTCGAGTCGCCGCGCCCGCGCCTGTCCGCGTATATCGTCCGGGAACTCTGTGATGAGCCGAGCAACTTCCGCTGCCAAGGCAAGCTCGATGATTACCTCAAAGCGCAGGGCATTCCCTGCCTGACGGGGGTGGATACCCGCGCGCTGACCCGCGTTATCCGCAATGCGGGCGTGATGAATGCCGCGCTGCTGACCGAGAAGCCGGAGAATCCGGAGGAAATCTGCGCGCAATTGAAGGTGCTGCCGTTCCATCCGTCGATTCAGGACGTGACGTGCGACGGCGTTCAGCCCGCGAAGAAGCGGGGCATCCACAACGTCGTCCTCTGGGACTTCGGCGCAAAGGCGAACATCCAGCGTGAACTCGAAAAGCGCGGCTGTGCGGTCACGGTTGTTCCGGCGAGCGCGACGGCGCAGGAAATCCTGAACCTGAATCCCGACGGACTGATGCTGTCCAACGGCCCCGGCGACCCGGCGGATAACACCGCCGTGATTGCGAACCTGCGCGAACTCATGCGCCACCGCATCCCCACCTTCGGCATCTGCCTGGGGCATCAGCTGCTGGCGCTCAGTCAGGGCGCAAAGACCGCCAAGCTGAAGTACGGCCACCGCGGCGCAAATCAGCCCGCGAAGGACGTCAAGACCGGGCTGTCCTACATGACGAGCCAGAACCACGGCTATGCGGTGGACTGCGACACGCTGCCGGAAAACGCGTCCCTGCGTTTTGTCAACGGCAACGACGGCACCTGCGAGGGCGTTGATTATACCGATATGCCCGCGTTCTCCGTCCAGTTCCACCCGGAAGCGTGCGGCGGCCCGCTTGACACCCGCTTCCTGTTCGACCGCTTTATTGCCATGATGGGAGGGAATAAGGAATGCCGCTGAATCCCGATCTGCACAAAGTAATGATTATCGGCTCCGGCCCGATTGTGATTGGTCAGGCTGCCGAATTTGACTACGCCGGTTCGCAGGCGTGCCGCGCCTTGAAGGACGCGGGGCTGGAAGTCGTGCTGGTCAACCCGAACCCCGCTACCATCATGACCGACCACTCCTCCGCCGACCATATCTACATTGAGCCGCTGACGCTGGAAACCCTGCGCCGCATCATCCTCAAGGAAAAGCCGGACTCCCTGCTGTCCACGCTGGGCGGGCAGAGCGGTCTGACCCTCTCCATGCAGCTGGCGAAGGAGGGCTTCCTTGAACAGCACGGCGTGAAGCTGCTCGGCGCCAAGTGCGAAACGATTGAAAAGGCGGAAGACCGCCAGCAGTTCAAGGACACGATGCTCTCCATCCACCAGCCCGTCATTCCGTCGGAAGTGGTGGAGACGGTGGAGGATGCGCTCGCGTTCGCCAAGACCATCGGATACCCTGTGATTGTGCGTCCAGCGTACACGCTGGGCGGTTCGGGCGGCGGTATCTGCCAAGATGAAGCGGAACTGGCGGAAATCGCCGAGAATGGTCTGCGCCTGTCGCCGATTACACAGATTCTGGTCGAGAAGTGCATTTCCGGCTGGAAGGAAATCGAATTCGAGGTCATGCGCGACAAGCTGGGCAACGTGATTGCCGTCTGCTCGATGGAGAACATCGACCCCGTCGGCGTGCACACGGGCGACTCCATCGTCGTTGCGCCCGCGCTGACCTTGGCGGACAAGGAGTATCAGATGCTCCGCCGCGCCGCGCTGGACATCATCACCGCGCTGGAAGTCGAGGGCGGCTGCAACTGCCAGTTCGCGCTCAATCCCGATACGTTCGACTATGCCGTCATCGAGGTCAACCCGCGCGTCAGCCGTTCCTCCGCCCTTGCGTCGAAGGCGACGGGCTACCCGATTGCCAAGTGCGCCGCGCAGATTGCCATCGGCTATACGCTGGATGAAATGAAGAACGCCGTGACGGGCAAGACCTGCGCCGCGTTTGAACCCGCGCTGGACTACATCGTGGCGAAAATCCCGAAGTGGCCGTTTGACAAGTTCGTGTACGGCAAGCGCACCCTCGGCACGCAGATGAAGGCGACCGGCGAGGTGATGGCGATTGGCGTGAACGTCGAGCAGGCGCTGATGAAGGCGGTTCGCGGCGCGGAAATCGGCTGCGACACACTGCGGATGAAGTCGATGGCGAACCTCAGCGTGGACGAGCTGCTGGAGCTTATCGGCAAGTGCACCGACCAGCGCATGTTTGCAATGTACGAGGCGATTGCGCGCGGCGTGACGCTGGAAAAGCTGCACGAAATCACGAAAATCGACTACTTCTTCCTCCATAAGTACCTGAACCTGTACAACATGGAATGCCGCCTGAAAGAGGGCAACATCGACGCGGAGACGTATCTGCGCGCGAAGAAGATGGGCTATCCGGACAAGGCAATTGAGCGCCTGTCGGGCGAAAAAGTGCCGATGCACCGCGACCCGGTCTACAAGATGGTCGATACCTGCGCGGCGGAATTCGCGGCGGAAACACCTTACTTCTACGCAACCTATGACGATGAGAACGAAGCGAAGGAGTTCCTCGATGAGCGCCCGAAGAAGCCGTGCGTCGTCGTCCTCGGTTCCGGCCCGATCCGCATCGGTCAGGGCATCGAGTTCGACTATGCGTCCGTCCACTGCGTGTGGATGCTCAAACAGGCGGGCTACGATGTCGTGATGATCAACAACAACCCGGAGACGGTTTCGACCGACTTTGATACCGCTGACCGCCTGTACTTCGAGCCGCTGACGGCGGAGGACGTGCTGGGCGTGATTGCGACGGAGAAGCCGGTTGGCGTCGTCGCGGCGTTCGGCGGGCAGACGGCGATTAAGCTGACTCACGCGCTGGAGCAGGCGGGCGTGCGCATCATGGGTACGTCGGCGGATATGATTGACGCGGCGGAAGACCGCGAGCGCTTCGACGCGGCGATGGAGAAGTACGGCATCAAGCGCGCCAAGGGCCGCACGGTCATGACGAGCGAAGAAGCGGTGGCGGCGGCGAACGAGCTGGGCTACCCGGTGCTGGTGCGCCCGTCGTATGTGCTGGGCGGTCAGAACATGATTATCGCCTATCAGGACAGCGACATTGTGGAGTACATGCGCATTATCCTCGCGCAGGGCATCGAGAACCCGGTACTGATTGACCAGTACCTGATGGGCATCGAGGCAGAAGCGGACGCGATTTGCGACGGCACGGACGTGCTGATTCCCGGCATCATGGAGCACGTCGAGCGCTCCGGCATCCACTCCGGCGACTCCATCGCTGTCTATCCCGCGTGGAACCTGACCGGCGCGATGACGCAGCGGCTGATTGAGGTCACGCGGCAGATTGCGCTCGAACTCGGTACGCTGGGGCTTATCAACATTCAGTATATCGTCTATCATAACGAAGTCTATGTCATTGAGGCGAACCCGCGCGCCAGCCGCACCGTGCCGTACATCAGCAAGGTGACGGGCGTGCCGATGGTTGACCTCGCCGTCCGCGCGATGCTGGGCGAAAAGATTCGCGACATGGGCTACGGCACGGGGCTGTACCGGCAAAGCCCGTACTACGCGGTCAAGGTGCCGTGCTTCTCCTTCGAGAAACTGGCGGATGTCGATACTCACCTCGGCCCGGAGATGAAGTCCACCGGCGAAGTGCTGGGCATCGGCACGAACCTGCAGGAGGCAATCTTCAAGGGACTCGTCGCCGCGGGCTACAAGATGCGCCATCAGGGCGGCATTCTCGTCTCCGTCCGCGACAAGGACAAGCCGGAAGCCATTGACTGCGCGCGCAAGTTCGCCAAGCTCGGCTTCAACATTTTCGCCACGCCCGGCACGGCGCGCGCCATGCAGGAGCATGGGCTGTATGCCGCCGTCGTGAAGAAGGAAGCGCAGGAGAAAATGCTGGAAATGGGGCAGGTGCAGTACGTCATTTCCACGTCCAACAAGGGTCGTCTGCCGCAGCTGGAATCCGTCCGGATGCGCCGCAAGGCAGTCGAACGCGGCATCCCGCTGTTCACCAGCCTTGACACGGCGAATGCCCTCGCCAACGCGCTGACCAGCCGCTACTCGCTGGGCAACGTCGAATTGGTGGACATCAACAACATGCGCACCAAGCACAAGAAGCTGACTTTCACCAAGATGCGCGGCACGGGCAATGACTACCTGTACTTCGATTGCTTCGACAAGACGGTGGAAAGCCCCGAATCGCTGGCTGTGCGCCTGTCCAACCGCCGCACGGGTGTCGGCTCGGACGGTATTGTGCTGATTATGCCCTCGACCATCGCCGATGCGAAGATGCGTATGTTCAACGCCGACGGCACGGAAGGCTCGGTGGCGGGCAATGCCCTGCGCTGCGTCTGCAAGTACCTGTACGAGAACGGCCATGTGCGCAAGGACGAAATGGCGGTCGAGACTGGCAGCGGCGTTAAGACGGCGAAGCTGTTCATCCGCGAAGATCAGGTGTTCTCCGTGCTGGTGGACATGGGCTGCCCGGCGTTTGCTCCGGCGAAGATTCCCGTCAAGCTCGACGGCGACCGCGTGATGATGCGCCCTGTTTTCCTTGCGGGCGAAAAGCGCGAAATCAGCTGCGTCAGCATGGGCAATCCGCATGTTGTCATCTTCGTGGAGGATGTAAACCGCATCCCGCTGGAGCAGGTTGGCCCGCAGATTGAGACGGACAGCCTGTTCCCGGAACGCGTGAACGTGTCGTTCGCCCAGATTGTGGACAAGAACGACATCGTGATGCGCGTATGGGAGCGCGGTATCGGCGAAACGGCGGCATGCGGCACGGGCGCGTGCGCGGTGGCAGTCGCGGCAGTCGAAAATGGCTTCTGCACCCGCGGTGCGGACATTGATGTGCGCCTGCCCGGCGGCACGCTCGTCGTCCGCTATCAGGAGGACGGCAAAGTCTGGCTGACTGGCGACGCCAACACCGACTTCACGGGGACTATCGAAATTTAACTGGCAGCGGCATCTCGTTTTTCACGCGGGATGCCGCCCTTTTTGCAAGGGTGGAGGATATTTGCATGAAACACGTTCTTTGCTTTGGCGACAGCAATACTTGGGGCTTCATCCCCGGCACCTGCAAGCGCTACGACGAACACACCCGCTGGACAGGCATTTTGCAGGATGAACTTGGCGCGGACTGGCGCATCCACGAGAACGGGCAGAACGGCAGAACCACCGTCTTTCCTGAACCCGGCAAGGACTTCATGACCGGCTTGGGCGCGCTGCCTTACGCGCTGGACACCCTGCGCCCGCTGGACGCCATCATCATCATGCTCGGCACGAACGACCTGAAGGAACACACCGCACAGGCGAGCGTCAACGGCGTCGGCACGCTGATTCGCACGATTCAGACGTTCGACCAGCTGTACCCCGCGAGCGTGCCGCTGTTCGGGGATAACAAGCCGCGGATTCTGGTACTGACGCCGATTGAGATTGGCGAGAATGTGGCGGAGTGGGACACGCTGTACGGCAAGGGGCAGGAATCGCGGAAATTCCCGGCACTGATGAAGGGCTTGTGTGAGTGGCTCGGCGTGGAGATGATGAATACGCAGGAGATTGTGCAGCCGTCAAAGGTGGATGGGATTCATATGATGCCAGAGGAGCATCGGAAACTGGCGCTGGCGGTGCGGGATAGGCTGTTAGGGCTGGTAAAGGCATAAGAGCTGCGGCAGAGGATAGTAGGGAAGCGCAACCAAGCCGGGCTGCCCAAAAAAGGGTCAAGGGGCAATTGTCCCTTGCAGGGTGCGGGGACAGCGTCCCTGCTGGGGTTTGGGGCAACGCCCCAACTGTTCCGCGCGCGACCAATTCCAAGGAAGCCGCCAACAAAGGCGCAGGCAGCGAAGCGTCCCTGCCAGTAACTTTGCGCGTCCGCAGACGCGCCCCCAAGCTGCTCTTCCCCCAAGATTCCAATTAGCAATGAGCAATGACTGGCGCACAAACGCAATCATTGCTCATTAAAAAAATCGGAAGTCAAGCCGCTCATTCGCGTGCTTAACTCCCGATTTTTTTTCTTACTTCGTGTTCTTGATTTCCATCCACAGGTTTTCATAGATCTTGCGGAAGGTGTCGTCGATGTCGTGGAAGAATTCGCAGCGATCCTGAACCTCCTGAGAAGGATTCAGAACGTGGTTGTTCTCGTATTCCTCGCCCATCAGCTCAATCGCGCCCTTGTTGGGGCTGGAGTACCAGATGTATTCGCAGTTCATCTGCGCGATGTCGGGGCGGCAGAGGAAGTTGATGAACTTCTCGGCGTTCTCCTTGTTGCGGGCGGACTTGAGGATGACCGCGCCGTCCACCCAGATGTTCGAGCCTTCAGCAGGCACGAAATAGTCCAGATGGTCGTTCAGGTCAATGGCGTACTGTGCGTCGCCGGACCACATCAGCGCGAGCGCCGCTTCGCCAGCAACCATCTTGTCCTTCGTTTCGTCCACCTGATACGCCTTGACAACGCCGGACTGCTTCTGCTCAATCAGCTTATCCTTCGCTGCCATCAGCTCCGGAACTTCGCGGCTGTTCATGGAATAGCCGAGGTACTTCAGCGTGATGCCCATGCTGTCGCGGTAGGAGTCCAGCATGAACACGTTCTTCTGGTACTGCGTGTCCCAGAGGATGCTCCAAGACTGGTTGGGTTCGGGAATCATGTCCTTGTTGTACAGGATGCCGACTGTTCCCCACATATACGGCACGGAGTACTTGTTCTCCGGGTCGTAGTCGGGATTGCGGAGCTTGTCGATAATCTGCTCGAAATTCGGCACGTTGTCGTAGTTAATTTCCGCCAGCAGATCCTTGGCAATCATGCGCTCGATGATGTAGTCGGACGGGAAGCACACGTCGAACGCACCGGGGTTCGCCTCGACCTGCACAATCATGTCCTCATTCGTGGTGAAGCACATGTAGTTGACCTTGATGCCCGTCTCTTCGGTGAAGAGGGTCAGGACTTCGGGTGCGATGTAGTCCTCCCAGTTGTAGACGTTGACGACCTCTTCCGCGAGGGCGGCGGGGGCGACGGTCAGCGTCAGGCACAGGAGCATCAGCAGGGAAAGCAGCTTTTTCATCAGAGATGTTCCTCCTTAAAATATAGTGGATTAGTCGTTATTCGATGCGGTGCGGCGGTTGACAATCAGCAGCAGCACCAGCAGAGCGACGAACATGAGCGCCGACAGTGCGTTGAGCGTCGGCTCGATGCCGCGGCGGGCGGCGGAGTAAATCAGCGTGGACAGATTCTGCACCAGCGGGGAGGTCGTGAAGTAGCTGATGGTGAAGTCGTCCAGCGAGAGGGTGAACGCCAGCATCGCCCCGGTGATGATCCCCGGCATACATTCGGGGATGATGACGTGGAACAGCGCGTACATCGGCGTCGCGCCAAGGTCAAGCGCCGCTTCGTAGGTGTGTCGGTTCATTTGTTTGAGCTTCGGCAGCACCGATAGGATGACGTAGGGCGTATCGAACGTGATGTGCGCCAGCAGCATCGTCACATAGCCGCGGTCGACCTTCGTGAAGAGGAACAGCAGCATCAGGCTGATGCCGGTCACGATGTCGGGCATGGTGTTGGGCAGGTTCGTCAGCGTCATCATGAACGACTGCGGCCGCTTCTTCATGGCGTGGATGCCGATGGCGGCGAGCGTTCCCAGAATCGTCGCGACGACCATGGCCAGCAAGGCAATTGTCACCGTGACGGTCAGCGCGTTCATGATGCGCGTGTCCTGAAACAGCTCCGTGTACCAGCGGAAGGAAAAGCCCTCCCACTTCGCGCGGCTCTTGCCCGCGTTGAAGCTCTGCACAATCAGCACGATAATCGGAAGATACAGAAAGATAAGGATGAGCGCCAGATACGCGCGCTTGCAGAACTTTTTCATGCGATGCCGCCTCCTTCGCCGTTGGGGTCGGCCTTGCGCAGGATGGAGAGCGAAATCAGAATCAGCACCATCATGATGAGGGAGAGCGCCGAGCCGACGTTCCAGTTGCCTTCGGTCAGGAACTTCGCCTCAATCAGGTCGCCGAACATCATCGTGTTGCCGCCACCCAAGACGCGCGGGATGAAGAATGTCGTCACCGAAGGCATGAACACCATCGTGATGCCGCTGACAATGCCCGGAATGGACAGCGGCATGGTCACCTTCCACAGCGTCTGCCAGCTGTTGCAGCCGAGGTCAGCCGCCGCTTCGGTCAGGCGGTAATCCATCTTGCTCAGCAGCGTGTAAATCGGGAAAACCATGAAGGGCAGGAAGTTGTACACCATGCCCAGCAGCACCGCGCCGGAGTTGTACATCAGCTGTACGCCGTTAAAGCCCAGCGCGCGCAGCACCGTGTTAATCAGCCCGTTGTCCTCCAGCAGGCTCATCCACGCAATGGTGCGCAGGAGGAAGTTCATCCACATGGGGATGATGAACAGCACGACGAGGGTCGGGCCGAGCTTGATTTCGCGGTCGGCCATAATCAGCGCCGCCGGATAGCCCAGCAGCAGGCAGATAACCGTGCACTGGAACGCCATCCACAGCGAGTAAACCAGCGTATCCACATTGACCGTGCCGCGGGAAATGTATGCCTGTCCGGCTTCGCCCATGGCGTCCAGGATGATTTTGTTCGATTCGTAGTTCGAGTCCCAGAAACTGCGGAAGTTGTCCAGCGTGAACGCGCCGGAGGAATCCGTAAAGGCGTAGTAGGCAATCAGGATGACCGGGACGATGGTAAAAATCATCATCCACAGCGCATAGGGCGACGCGAACAGGGAACGGTGCATACCGCGGTTGCGGTGGATGGTGATGGCAATCAGCGCGATAAAGACGCACAGCCCCGTACCCATGAGCGCATATGCCCACCACGGGAGAGACAGGTTGCTCAGCATTCCGCATCCACCTCCGCCGCGGGCGTGGTGTCCTCCAGCCGCTTCATGATGTGGATGTTGAAGGGGACAATGTTCAGCCCGACGCGGCTGCCCTGCGGCTGCATCGTCGTCGAATGCACCTTGAAGGTGTACGCGCCGGTGTCAATCATCATTTCGTAATGCACACCCTTGAACAGCACGCTCTTGATGGTGCCGACCATCTGCCCGACGTCCTCGCCGACGAGCATGATGTCCTCCGGGCGGACGACGACGTCCACCGGCGTGTTCTCGCCGAAGCCGAAGTCCACGCACGGGAATTCCGTGCCCGCAAACTCGACCAGCTCATCGTGAATCATCGTGCCGCGCAGCAGGTTGCTTTCGCCGATGAAGTCCGCGACAAAGGCGTTCGCCGGTTCGTCGTAGATGGTCTTGGGGTCGCCGATCTGCTGGATGGTGCCGTCCTTCATGACGACAATCGTGTCGGACATGGTCAGCGCTTCCTCTTGGTCGTGGGTGACGAAGATGAACGTGATGCCCAGGCGCTGCTGCATGGATTTCAGTTCCAGCTGCATTTCCTTGCGGAGCTTCAGGTCCAGCGCGCCCAGCGGTTCGTCCAGCAGGAGCACTTCCGGCTCGTTGACCAGACTGCGCGCAATCGCCACGCGCTGCTGCTGACCGCCCGAAAGCGCGTCCACATGGCGCTTTTCGTAGCCCTTCAGGTTCACCAGCTCCAGCATTTGCCCGACTTTTTCGGCAATCTGCTTCTTCGGCAGCTTCTTCAGCTTCAGAGCGAAGGCGATGTTGTCGTACACGTTCAGGTGCGGGAAGAGCGCGTATTTCTGGAAGACCGTGTTGACGCGGCGCTTGTAGGGCGGCAGCGCGGAAATATCCTGCCCGCCGAAGAGCACCTGCCCCTCCGAAGGCGTCTCGAATCCGCCGATGATGCGCAGCGTCGTCGTCTTGCCGCAGCCCGAAGGCCCAAGCAGGGTAATGAATTCCTTCTTGCGGATGTAAAGGTTGATATTCTTCAAAACCTGCACGCCGTCAAACTCCTTCGAGATGCCGACGAGGTCAATCAAATGCTCTTTCTCCACCATGGGGGAAAACACTTCCTTCCAATTACTTAAAATCAGAACGACGGCGGTGTGGAAATCCACAGCACCTTCGCGTGGGATTTGCCCGCATTCATCAGGTAGTGCGTCTCATGCGGATGCAGGCAGAAGCTGCTGCCTGCCCGGATGCGCGTTTTCGTTTCGCCGTCCACCAGGAAGATGCTGCCCGACAGCACATAGCCAAATTCCTCGCCCTGATGCGGTAGAAGCTCGTACGTCCGCCCATCCTCGCCTAAATCGACCAGAATCGGCTCCATCGTGTTCTTCTGCGCGTCCGGCACCAGCCATGTGATGCTGCCGCAAAGCTGCTCGTCCTCCTTGACGAACATATCCTGTGGTGTAAAGACGGTCTTTTCGTCCTTGTCCTCGCTGAAAAACTGACTCAGGCTGGAGCCAAGGCATTCCAGCATGTCTGTCAGCGTCGCGATAGACGGGGAGGCAAGGTTGCGCTCGACCTGCGAAATGAAGCCCTTGCTCAGTTCGCAGCGGTCGGCCATGTCCTCCTGCGTCAGCCCGCGCCGAATCCGCAGCAGACGCAGCTTTTCACCGATATCCATGGGGATGCTCCTTTCCGGTTGCTTTCAGTCCATATTGACGCAAAGTTCAGAAATACTAAACTGAAAGCCGTGAAAAAATGGTTTAGTGAAACTAAACCTCAAAGCGGGATTCATTAAACCATATTTCTTTGCGTATGTCAAGGGCTTTTGTCGATTTTTTCGGCAGAAAACGCAAAAAAAGATGAAAAGGCGAACGAAAAAGTCCGTAAAACGCCTATATTAGCCGAAACTAATGGATAAATCACCGAATTTGGCGGATTTTTGCGCCCTCCGAAGCGATCAAAACAAACGTCAAAAAAGCCGCTCCTCCGACAAAAATCAGAGAAGCGGCGCGATTTTCGGTTTAGAGGTTCTGTTCTTTCATTCGCAGGGGATTAGTCCGGCAGCGGCGCATCCAGCGTCACGTTCGCGTCCTTCACGAAGCCGTGCCAGCCGTTCACATCCACCTCGTACCATTCGCCGACCTTGTCCATCACGGCCAGATAAGCACCGACGCGAATTTTGTCCAGACGGCGGCGGCTCTTCGTCAGCTGATATACTGAGACGGTTGCGGTCGTGTTCGTCTTGCCCTTTGCGGACAGCAGACCGGTCGTGAAAGCGTCCTCGTCCGGCGTTTCGTAGAACTTCAGGCAGCTGTTCAGCACCAGTCCCTCCACGCCGTCGTACACAATGCGCGTGTACACATCGCCTACGCGCAGGACGGTCACCACGCGCCCGGCTTTGCAGGTCATGATGATTTTGCCCTTCTTGCTGGCTTCCTCGCGCATGGTGCACTTGCCGGTCGAAGGCGCGTAGATAACGGCGATTCGCTGGTTGTCATCGGCTTCCGTTTCCCACGAGAGGGAAGCGGTCGGCACGCGCAGGAATTCGCCGTCCATGTAGATTTCGCTCATGGCGACACCAAGCGTTTGGAGCGATACCGTCTGCGCCTCGTCGCCATCAGAATAGGTGACGGTCAAGCTGTTCCAAGTGTCGTCAGGCTTGCGGGACAAATCGCTGGCAGTCGCGCGGCTGCCGGAGGGCTTTGGCTTGCTGCTGTTCGAGCCGACCCACACCAGCGCGGCGGAATCCACCCATCCGCTGGATGTGCCGCTGCCGTTCCAGTAGCGGACGTTGCGCATGTTGCCGCTGCGCTCCAGAATGCCGACGTAGGTATTCGCAGGCAGCGTGCCGACCGGGACGAAATCCGACAAGTCCGAAGAAGTCGCTGTGCCTTGGGTCACGGCGTAGAGCGTCGTTCCAGTGCCGGTTTTCCACTCGCACTTGGCGTTCCACTCGGCTTCCGTTTCCGCCAGCGCAGTTGTCATCAGCAAAAGGCAAAAGGTGGTCAGGAGCATCAACAGACGCTTCATGTTATAAAACCTCCTTCAAATCTTCATAAGTTTGTAATCAATATAGCATATCTTTGTGAAAAAGTCAATCGCGTAAAACGATAAATTTTGCCGAATGCGCTTGCAATGCGGACAGAAATGTGGTATCATAAAGCTGTGAAACCGATGAGAAGCAGGGGATGCGCAGAGTCGCCCACAGCGAGCCGGAGAGGGTGCAAGTCCGGCGGTGGATGGCGCAGACCGTGGGGCTTCGAGGGCGCAGGGGAACGGCGAATGCCCAGTATCCCGCGACGGCTTTCCCCCGTGAACAGGATTTGAGAGGCGCAAGCATTTTGCGCAATTGGGGTGGCACCGCAGTCATCTGTCCCCAGAAGAGGGGATGGGATGGCTTTTTTTGTATGGCGAATCGCTCCCCGGCCGTTCGCCGCCTATTCTGAAAGGAGAGATTTCCCATGTCCGAAACGAATACCGCGCCCAAGCCCGAAAAGAAGCCGATTATCTTCTCCGGCATCCAGCCGTCCGGCACGCTGACGCTGGGCAACTATATCGGCGCGCTCCGCAACTTCTCCAAGCTGCAGGACGACTACGACTGCATCTACTCCATTGTCGACATGCACGCCATCACCGTTCGGCAGAATCCGGCGGATTTGCGCCGCCGCTGCATGGAGCTTGCCGCTATCTACATCGCCAGCGGCATCGACCCCAAGAAGAGCCTGATTTACTGCCAGAGCCACGTTTCCGCGCACGCCGAGCTTGCATGGGTGCTCAACTGCTTCACCTACATGGGCGAAATGAGCCGCATGACGCAGTACAAGGATAAGTGCGCCAAGCACGCCGACAACATCAACGTCGGCCTCTTCGATTATCCTGTGCTGATGGCGGCGGATATCCTGCTCTACCAGACGAACCTTGTGCCGGTGGGCGTTGACCAGCGCCAGCATCTGGAAATCTGCCGCGATATTGCCTTGCGCTTCAACGGCATCTACGGTGATGTCTTTACGATTCCGGAGGGGTATATCCCGAAAGTCGGCGCGAAGATTATGAGCCTGCAGGATCCGACGAAGAAGATGTCAAAGTCCGACCCGGAGGAGACGTTCATCTCCCTGCTGGACGACGCGGACACGATTCGCCGCAAAATCAAGCGTGCTGTGACCGACTCGGACGGCGAAATCCGCTTTGACCCGGAGAACAAGCCCGGCGTGAGCAATCTGCTGAGCATCATGAGCGCACTCGGCGCGGGCGACGTGGAAACGCTTGCCGCAGAGATGGCGGGCAAGGGCTACGGCGACCTGAAGGCGCGCACGACGGACTGCGTGATTGCGGCGCTCGAGCCGCTGCAGGCGGAGTATAAGCGCCTGATTGCGGACAAGACGTACCTGCAGGGCATTCTGGACGAGAATGCCAAGACCGCCGCTTATCTGGCGAACAAGACCCTGCGCAAGGTGCAGAAGAAGGTCGGCTTCGCGGCGAGAGGGTAACAGGGGAATATATGAGCAAGCCGCAGGGCGTGGAGGGCGCTCTGCGGCTTGCTTTTATTCGTGATACTATTTCCAGATTCAACTGCGCCATCTGCTTGCGCGTGCACATCTGAAAACAGGATTAGTACAGCTTTGCGCCTGCCGGAATGTGGTCATCCACCATCAGCAGATGCAACTTTTCTTCGCCGTTTTCGTGATGCACGGCGGAAATCAGCATACCGCAGGAGTCAATGCCCATCATCTTTCGGGGAGGCAGGTTGGTGATGGCGATGCAGGTCTTTCCAACCAGTTCTTCCGGCTCATAATACTCGTGAATACCGCTTAAAATCACGCGATCTTCGCCGCTTCCGTCGTCCAGAACGAACTTTAGGAGCTTCTTGGACTTCTTCACCGCTTCGCATTCCTTCACCTTCACGGCGCGGAAATCGGACTTGGAGAACGTGTCGAAATCCACATAGTCGGTGAACAGCGGCTCAATTTGCACGTTCGAGAAGTCAATCGGTTCAGGCGTGACTTCCGCTTTGGCTTCTTCCGCGGGCGCGGCAGCTTCGGGCGCGTTCTGCGCAGCAGCCGCCGCCTTCTTGTCGGAATCGAGCGGTTTCATGGTCGGAAAGAGCAGCACGTCGCGAATCGTCGCGCTGTCGGTCATCAGCATCACCATGCGGTCAAGCCCGAAGCCCAGACCGCCCGTCGGCGGCATACCGTACTCCAGCGCGTTCACGAAGTCCTCGTCCACCTCGGCGTTGATGCCCTGCGCCTTGCGCGCTTCCACCTGCGCCTCGAAACGGCGGCGCTGGTCAATCGGGTCATTCAGCTCGGTGAAGGCGTTGCCCATTTCGTGGCCGGTGATGAAGAACTCGAAGCGCTCGGTCAGCGCCGGGTTGGACGGTTTGCGCTTGGCCAGCGGGGAAATTTCCACCGGATAATCAGTGATGAACGTCGGCTGAATCAGGTTCGCTTCCACATATTCGTCGAACAGCGCTGCCAGGCAGTCGCCCTTCGTCGCGTCCTTCTCGACATGCACGTTGCGCTTGTCGCAGATGGCGCGGGCTTCCTCGTCGCTTTGCCACGTCGTCCAGTCCTCGCCGCACGCCTCCTTGACGGAATCCGCCATCGTGATGCGCTTCCACGGCGCTTTCAGGTGGATGACCTGCCCCTGATAGGTCACGTCGGTCGTGCCGAGGGTCTTGAGCGCCACGAACTCGTAGAGCTGCTCGACCATCTCCATGATTTCGTTGTAATCCGCGTACGCCTGATACGTTTCCACGGACGTGAACTCCGGGTTGTGGGTCGCGTCCATGCCCTCGTTGCGGAAGATTCTGCCAACTTCGTACACGCGCTCAAAGCCGCCGACAATCAGGCGCTTCAGGTACAGCTCGGTCTCAATGCGCAGGAACATGGGGATTCCCAGCGCGTTGTGGAACGTGCGGAACGGACGCGCGGATGCGCCGATTTCCACCGTGTGCAGCACGGGCGTGTCCACTTCCAGATAGCCGCGGCCGTCGAGGAACTCGCGCACGGCGGCGATGATGCGGCTGCGCTTGCGGAACGTGTCGCGCACTTCGGGGTTGACGATGCAGTCCACATAGCGCTGGCGATAGCGCAGGTCGGTATCCACCAGCCCGTGGAACTTCTCCGGCAGCACCTTCAAGGACTTGCACAGCAGCGTCAGGGACTTGACGTGGATGGACGCTTCGCCGGTCTTGGTGCAGAACACCGTGCCGGACACGCCGATAATGTCGCCCAAATCGTCCTTCTTGAACGCGGCATAGGCATCCTCGCCCAAATCGTCGCGGGTGACGTAAATTTGCATTTCGCCCTGCGCGTCCAGCAGGTGCGCAAAGGACGCCTTGCCCATCACGCGGCGGGAGACCATGCGGCCCGCCAGAGAGACCGTCTTGCCTTCGAGCGACTCGAAGTTGTCGGTAATCTCCTTGGAATGGTGGGTGACATCAAAGTGGGTGACCGCATAGGGGTTCTGCCCCGCGTCGATGAGGCTTTGCAGCTTCTGGCGGCGGATAATTTCCTGCTCCGACAGCGCCGGAGTATGGGGCGTTACGGGATAATCAGCCATGAGTAGATTCCACTCCTGTTATTAAATCAAAGTAGGGAAATGCGCACCCGAAGGGGTGCCGGGGGTGACCGCAGACTTCGTCTGTTTTCATGCCCCCGGCTCGCCTCCGCAGAGGCGAAACCTCCTGCGCACAAGTCCGATGCGAAAATCGGACAAATCAGCGATGGATGTCCACAATGCGCAGGTGCAGCGTGCCGCGCGGAATTTCCACGTCCACAATATCGCCGACAGTCTTGCCCAGCAGGGCAGCGCCAATCGGGGATTCGCTGGAAATGCGGCCTTCGTCGGGGTCGGCTTCGTCCGCGCCCGCGCCCACGATGCCGTACTCGGACTGCGCGCCCGTGTCGGTGTTCTCGTAGCGGACGGTGATGCCCACGGACACGCGGTCGGTGGACAGCTCGCTCTCGTCAACGACTTCCGCGTTTTCAATCAACGCCTTCAAGCGGGTGATTTCCGCTTCGTTCTTCGCCTGATCGTTGCGCGCTTCCGTGTATTCAGCGTTTTCAGACAAGTCGCCGAAGCCACGGGCGATTTCGATGGCGTTGATGATTTCCTTGCGCTTGACATTCAGCAGGTAATCGTAGCGCTCCTGCAATTTCTTCAGCGATTCCGCTGTCATGATATTATGTTTCTGTTCTTCTGCCATGTGGGCTTGCTCCTTTCATATCGCGGCATAAACCGCAAAGAAGCACCCGAAGGAGACGCAAGCGCGATTCCGGGTGCGAGGGGACTATGGGACAGCTTCCATTATACTTGCTTTTTCCGCGTCTGTCAATCGAAAAAGTACTGGAATGTCGGATTTAACCGGGTTTAACTGCGTTTTGCCGGCGGCACGAAGCCCTCGAAAATCGCGATGTCGTATTTGCCGCGCGTGTGGTCGAGCGCTTCCTGCGAGCGGATCGTCCACGCGACCATCCACGGACGCATCAGGCGCACAAGGCGCATTGGCAGATTCAGCCCGTGTTCGCTGATGGCTTCGTACGCCAGAAAATCCGGGCGGCTCAAAACGTGCTGCATCAGCGTGGAAATAAAGAACGCCGTCAGCGGCTTTACGCCCTTGTGCGCAGCCTCGCCGCCCAGCCCGAACGCAAGCTGTCCGCGGATGATTTCCGGCGCGTTTTTCCGGAACCACTGCACCGCGCGCGGATCGAAGCTCTCCATGCACCAAAGCCCGTTGTAGTGCTGCATCCGCTCCCGGACGGCACTGCACAGGCTGTCCACGTTCTGCTCCACCTTCAGCTCCACAATCAGCGGCACACGCCCGCCGACAGCCTCCAGCACCTCGTCAAACGTCGGGACGACCTCGTCCGTGCCGCTTAAGTGGCACGCGCGCACCTCCGCCAGCGTGCTCTGTGCAATCCGCCGGTCAACGCCGCACACGCGCTTCAAATTGTCGTCGTGATGCACCACCAGCACGCCGTCTTTCGTGCGGTGAACGTCCAGCTCAATGCCGTACCCCGCATCGACCGCCGATCGAAATGCGGACAGGCTGTTCTCCGGCCGCTGCGCATTCCATAGCCCGCGATGGGCATAATCCACCTTCGTCAGCGCGGACATGTCGCGGCGGGGGAGGCGCGGAATCAGCAGAAAGACGTACAGCAGAATCAGCACAATCAGAATGATGAGAAACACCATCGTGAACCCCTTCTTCCGAAAAAGATTTTCGATTGAATTATAGCACAGCTTTTGCTTTTTCGCTATCCTTGTGCTATAATTCAGGGTGAATTCTATCACGAGGTGACGATGAATGCGCATTGCACTGCTGGCTACGGGCGGAACAATCGCCTGCCGCCAAACGCCAGATGGACTCTCTCCGGCGCTCCATGCCGAAGAACTGGCGAAAAGCATCTCCTGCCGCGACGGCGTGACGCTCCTGCCTGTGGACGTGTTTTCGATGGATTCCAGCAACATTCAGCCGGAAGAGTGGACGCAGCTTGCCCACGCCGTTGACCGCGCCATGCAGGACTGCGACGGCGTTGTCATTACCCACGGCACGGATACGATGGGCTATACCGCCGCCGCGCTGTCCTATATGCTCCTTGGGCAGATGAAACCCGTCATCCTGACCGGCAGCCAATTGCCCCTCGGCGCGCCCCTCTCCGATGCCGAAATCAACCTCTCCTGCGCCATCGAAGCCGCCTGTCAGGGCGTCGCCGGAACATACGTCTGCTTCAACCGCAAGCTGATTCTTGGCACGCGCGCCGTCAAAACGCACACGCTCTCCTTCGATGCCTTTGACAGCGTGAACCGCTCCCTTTCCGGCATGGTGGACAGCAACGGCGTGCACTTCCTGCGTCCGCAGAGGATTGGCACGCCGTACCAGCTCCGCCCGGAGGTTGACAGCCGCGTGTTCCTGCTCAAGCTCTTCCCCGGTACGCAGCCCGATGTGCTGGACTTTATCGCACAGGCGGGCTATCGCGGACTGGTGATTGAGGCGTTTGGACTCGGCGGACTGCACTATATCCGGCGGAATCTGGTGGAAAAACTGCGGATGCTGCGGCAGCGTGGCGTTCGGATACTGGTGCTGACGCAGTGCATGTATGAAAAGGCGGATTTGTCGATTTATGAGGTCGGGACGCAGCTGCTGCGGACGGATGTGCTGTCGGGGATGGATTTGACGACGGAGGCCGCGGTGACAAAACTCATGTGGGCATTGGCGCAGGAAAATACGGATGAGCTGCTAACGAAAAATTTGTGCGGCGAAATCAGGGACTAAGGCAAAAGAACAGTAGGGAAGCGCGCTCAAGCCGGGAAGCCCAAAAAAGGGTCAAGGGACAATGTCCCTTGCAGGGTGCAGGGGCGGCGCCCCTGCCGGGGTTTGGGGCAGCGCCCCAACTGTCGCACGGGCGACCAATTCAAAAGGAACAGCCCACAAAGGTGCAGGCAGCGAAGCGTCCCTGCCAGTAACTTCGCGCGTCCTCAGACGCGCCCCCAACTTGCGCTGCCAACCCTTGCACATTGTCGCGCCAAATGGGCGCGACCGAATAGCCGCATTCCCCCCGAATGGAGCTGACATACCTATGCAAATCGCCCTCTCCTCCGCCCCCGTCAAGAACAAAGACATTCCGCATAACCTCGCCGCGATGACCGCTGCCCTCGCCCAAGCCGCCGCTGATGGTGCCGACCTCGTTGTGTTCGGCGAATCCACCCTCCAAGGCTTTGACTGCCTGTGCTGGTCTTATGCCGCTGACCGCGATATGGCTCTCCCGCTTGATTCCGCCCCCATCCGCCAATTGCAAGACGCTGCCCGAAAGTACGCCACCGCTATCTCCTTCGGCTTCATCGAGCGCGACGGGGATGCCCTGTACAGCAGCTGCGCCTTCATCGGCGCGGACGGCGAAATCATCCACCGCTTCCGCCGCGTCAGCATCGGCTGGAAGGACTACCGAAAGACGGATGCCCACTACCGCGAGGGCACGCACTTCGAGAAATTCACCTATGGCGGCAAACCTTCGCCATCGGGCTGTGCGGCGACCTCTGGACGGACAGCAGACCCGAAGAAATGCACGCACTCGACGCCGATGTGGTGCTCTGGCCCGTCTGGTGCGACTACCGCGCCGATGAATGGAACAGCACCATCAAGCACGAATACGCGGAACAGGCGCAAAAGTGCGGCAGGCGTGTGCTGCTCATCAATCCCTACTGTGCGGATGATAATGCCGATGATGCTGCGGCGGGCGGGGCAGCTGACTTCCGCGACGGCAAAATTCAGGCGGAACTGCCCGCGGGAAACAGCGGGATGCTGATGATAAATGTATAAATCAATGGCAGGACTCACCGAAAGTCCTGCCATGCTTTTTGCCGCAAAGCCTCGTCCGACTGGAACGCATCCGGCATGACAATCGCCCGCCGCGCCGCCTGCTCCACCTCCGCCGCCCAGCCCGACGGGTATAGCGCCAAATCCTCCCGCACCGAAAACAGCCCCTGATGCACCAGCTGCTCCTGTGCGCCCCGGCTCACGAGAAACGACAGCAAGTCCGCCGCACCATCCTGCGCACCCGCGCAAATCGACGAAAGCAGCACCTGCTCCGTCGTGACCGTCCGCCCGACCATCACCCGGAACGGAAAGCCCTTGCCCGCGCTCGTCAGCCCCGAAAACGCCACCACTTGCCCCGTCGTCAGCATCGCCGACGCGCATTTCCGCTCCCGGAAGCGCTGGTACACCGTGTCGGACGGCAGCTGCGCGAAGTCGTCCGTCCAGCGCGGGTACGCCTGATTCGCGAAAATTTCCCGCAGGGCGTACAGCGCGCATCCGCCGGGGGAAAGCAGCGGACAATTTGCCGCGTTCGCCTTCTCCAGCGGAAACAGCGCGGGCGTCTGCTCCGGCGAAAGCGTTGATGATGGGTGACCAAGCAGCGTCGTCGGGGCGGGCGTGGAGGCAGTTTGCGGATCATACGCCGAATCCACCGCCAGCACCCACGCGCCCCAGCAAAGCGGATACGCCACCTGCCGCCCGCCGGACAGCAGCCCCGCGAAAATCGGCGCATCGCCCGAAATCGGCAGGAAAAGCCCGTCTGGATCGGTGATGTCGCCGGGGCGGTAGAGCACTACGTCCGGCAGCAGGGTTTCCTCCGCGGTCAACTCATCCGCCGACACCTGCCGCAGGTAAATCAGCATGCCCGGATGCTGCCGTTCGTAGGCGGACAGCTGCGTTTCCACCCACCGCGCCGCGCCGCCGGGGCTGTGGAGCATCCACACGCGCAGGAGCGTCCGATTATCCCCCGAAAGCCCCGCAATCGGGCGATTCTGCCCGTGCAGATAAAACGCCAGAACACCCGACAAAATCAGCAGAAGCACCGACAGCGCGCAGATGATGATTTTCTTCCTCATGTCCGCCCCTCCATGGGGCAGCGTATGCGGATTTTTTCGCCGGGATGCCTTGCAATTCTTGTCGGTTCATGGTATGATAAAAAAAGTCTGTCCAGCAGAGGAGAGGAAAGCATGGGTCGTCTGTATCGCTGCCTTCGCGCAGTTGTGCGTGCTGTCACGCCCCGCATGACCACGACGTGGGAAGAGCCGTTTTCGGGCAATCCCAGCGTTTTCGTGTGCAACCACGTCGGGGCGTTCGGGCCGATTGACATGGTGGTCAAGTTCCCCCTGCGGGACGAAGTGCGCGTGTGGTGCAACGAGGGCATCATGAACCGCAAAACCTGCCCCGCCTACGTCCGGCAGGACTATTGGTGGAAGCCGGGCTGCCGCTTGGAGCCGCTGTATAACGCGACGCTGCCGTATATCGCCGCCGCCGTGCTGCCGCCGATTCTCCAAAGCGCGCCGACCATCCCCGTTTACCACGACGCGCGGGTGATGACGACGATGCGCCAGAGCATGAAGGCGCTCAAAGAAGGCAAGCACTTGGTGATTTTCCCGGAGCAGCCCAGCGGGTTTGGCGAGCATCACAACTGGATCAACACGGGCTGGCTGAACATCTGCACGATGTTCTACCGCGCGACGGGCAAGAATTTGACCCTCTACCCGGTGCATATCGACCAGAAGAAGCACTGCTTTGAGGTGCAGAAGCCGGTGATGTTCGACGGCAATCGCACCTTGGAGGAGCAGCAGGACGCGCTGGTGAAGCACTTGGCGGCGGGGCTGCGCGGGCAGCACATAGAAGAATAATACTATTTCCAGATTCAACTGCGCCATCTGCTTGCGC
>UMBU01038593.1_pt1 | contig 35562 bp, 24 predicted proteins | sample 1964051 | NCBI WGS metagenome assembly UMBU01 (sample SAMEA4835949, study PRJEB28245) | human gut metagenome | biome: gut microbiome; material: fecal sample | place: Denmark | collected 2008
ACGGTGGGAATCTCTCCGGTAGGATGTGCAGTTTTCGCCTATAACTATTTGGATATTGACTGGCAGGAAGCTGCACACGGACGTGCTCCTGCTGTGGCAACTGCTGTGAAGCGCCTGTGGCCTGATCGCCTCGTATTTACTTACCAGGGTGACGGCGACTTGGCTTGTATCGGTACAGCCGAAACTATACACGCTTTGAACCGTGGCGAAAACATCACGATTATCTTTATCAACAATGCCATTTACGGTATGACAGGCGGTCAGATGGCCCCGACTACACTGGTAGGTATGAAGAGCTCGACTTGTCCTTACGGACGTGACGTTGAACTTCACGGCTATCCATTGAAAATCACAGAAATCGCCGCCCAACTGGAAGGAACAGCTTACGTAAGCCGCCAGTCCGTACAATCGGTACCGGCCATCCGTAAAGCGAAGAAAGCTATTCGCAAGGCTTTCGAGAACTCGATGAACGGTAAAGGTTCCAACTTGGTAGAAATCGTTTCCACTTGTAGTTCCGGTTGGAAGATGACCCCGGAAAAAGCAAACAAATGGATGGAAGAACATATGTTCCCGTTCTATCCGCTGGGTGATTTAAAAGATAAAGAATAACGCTAAAAGTCAACAGAACAATGAAAGAAGAAATAATTATAGCAGGATTCGGTGGACAAGGCGTATTGTCTATGGGTAAGATTCTGGCTTATTCCGGTTTGATGGAAGGCAAGGAAGTGAGTTGGATGCCGGCATACGGTCCGGAACAACGGGGTGGTACTGCCAACGTTACAGTAATCGTCAGCGATGACAAGATATCTTCACCGATTCTTAGTAAATACGATGCCGCCATCATCTTGAACCAGCCTTCACTCGAAAAGTTTGAAAGTAAGGTGAAACCCGGTGGTGTCTTGATTTATGACGGTTACGGAATAATCAACCCTCCTACCCGCAAAGACATCAAAGTATACCGTATCGACGCAATGGATGCAGCCAATGAAATGAACAACGCTAAAGCGTTCAACATGATCGTATTAGGCGGTCTGCTGAAACTTCGCCCGATTGTTACTTTAGAAAATGTCATCAAAGGCTTGAAAAAGACTTTGCCGGAACGCCACCACCACTTGATTCCTATGAACGAGGAAGCTATCAAGAAAGGTATGGAGCTTATCCGCGAAGTTTAATTAATGGATAGTGAACAATGGATAATTGATAATTATTAGCTACGTGTTGTACGTATGCAACATAATTTTCAATTATCCATTATCATTAAATCAATTAAAGTAAGTATCTTTGCCTCCAATTATGAGACGAATCTTACTATTATATATATTACTTACCGTTATAGGTCTGACAACTGTTCATGCACAGTTTGATAATGGTCGCCAAAGAATCGACGAAAACGGATACGACCAATACGGTAATCAGGTAGACCCTGCCATGATTCCGGACAAACTGGACAGTGCAAATGTTGAAGTACAGGGGTTACCTCCCAAATTATATATGTGGCGTATCAAAAACCAGTTGGGTGACCGGACTATGATTCCGGCGGATACTGCATATCATCATTTCCAGAACACGAACCTAACTGACGGACTGACCGGACATTACAATTATCTGGCCAATATGGGTTCTCCCCGTATGTCACGTATTTTCTTCGACCGTCGTGACCCTGAGCCAACTATTTTCATGGAGCCTTTCTCCAGTTTCTTTATCCGTCCTACGGAATTCAACTTTACGAACAGTAACGTACCTTATACCAACCTGACATATCACAAAGCCGGTAACAAGGTGAACGGGGAAGAACGTTTCAAATCATACTTCTCTGTCAATGTAAACAAACGTCTGGCTTTCGGCTTCAACATAGACTATCTGTACGGACGGGGATATTACAATAATCAAAGTACATCACATTTCAATGCAGCTTTTTTCGGTAGTTATATCGGCGACCGCTACCAAATGCAAGCCATATACAGCAATAACTATCTGAAAACAAACGAGAACGGAGGTATCGAAGATGACCGATATATCACTGCACCGGAGGAAATGGCACAGGGTCAAAGGGAGTATGAATCAACGAATATTCCTACCATACTAAGCGCTACGACCAACCGTAACCACGACTTTTACGTTTTTCTGACCCAACGCTATAACTTGGGATTCAAACGGGATATACCACAGGCTGAAAACGACACCATGCCCGCCAAACAAGAATTCGTTCCGGTCACCAGTTTTATACATACCGTTCAAGTGGAACGTGCACGGCATAGTTTCCATTCTGAAGATGACGTGAAAGATTACTATCAGAACACTTATTTAGAGCCTGATAATCCATTAGTAAAAGACAGTACGACCTATATAGGAATCAAAAACACCGTAGGTATTGCCCTGTTGGAAGGGTTCAATAAATATGCCAAAGCCGGACTGACGGCATTTGCCTCCTATAAAATCAGCAAATATACACTGATGAACCTGGAAGGCATAGGAAATGACAAATACAATGAGAATGAGATATTCGTAGGAGGAGAATTGTCCAAACGTGAAGGTAATGTACTCCATTATCATGCCATCGGTGAAGTGGGACTGGGAGGAAAAGCAATCGGACAGTTTAATGTAAAAGGCGATATAGACTTGAATTTTCCTCTGTGGAAAGATACGGTCAGCCTTATAGCCCGTGGAGAGGTCAGCAATAAACTGGCTCCGTTCTATATGCGCCACTATCACTCCAAGCATTTCTGGTGGGACAATGATATGGATAAGGAATTCCATACCCGCATTGAAGGAGAATTGAGCATTGCCCGCTGGAGGACTAAGTTGAAAGCAGGAGTAGAGAATATAAAGAACTATACTTATTTCAATCAGCAAGCATTGCCCGAACAAAAAAGCGGAAGTCTGCAAGTGTTGTCAGCAAGTCTTAATCAGGACTTCAAATTGGGTATCTTCCATTTGGATAATGAGATAACCTGGCAGAAGTCCAGCGACCAGACCGTGCTTCCCTTGCCGGACCTCTCGCTATATCATAACTTTTATATGCAGTTCAAACTGGCAAAAAAAGTACTCAGCGTACAATTGGGCGCTGATCTAAGATATTTTACCAAATACAATGCCCCTGCATATATGCCCGCCATTCAGAACTTCCATCTGCAACCAACAGACGACCAGGTAGAGATAGGCGGCTATCCTATTGTAAATGTTTACGCAAACTTACATTTAAAGCGTACACGTTTCTATGTAATGATGTATCACGTGAATCAAGGAATGAGCAGACCGAATTATTTCCTGTCTCCTCATTACCCTATCAACCCACGTGTGCTGAAATTCGGCCTTTCATGGAACTTCTATGATTGATAAAACTTCTACAGCTTATGGTGACACGCCCCAAAATAAGATTGCTTAGATATCTGATACCTGTAATTATCGTACTGGCATTGTTCTTCTGTTTCCGTCGATGCGACAATCAGCAAAAACAACCGCTTCCCCCACGCGACTATGCAGATATTATCAGAGAAGGTGTATTACGTGTAGCGACAGAGTACAATTCCATCAGTTTTTATGTAGACGGGGATACGGTTGCAGGGTTTAATTATGAACTGATACAGGCATTCGGCCGAGATAAAGGACTAAGAGTTGACATCAGCCCTTATATGAGTTTTGAAGATCGTCTGAGAGGATTGAGCGAGGACCGTTATGACGTAATAGCATACGGTATATTAGCAACCAGCAAATTGAAGGATTCTTTACTGCTCACCTCTCCCATCGTACTCAACAAACAAGTGTTAGTGCAACGGAAAGCAACCGGAGAAAACGATTCCCTCTACATACGCAGTCAGTTGGATTTAGCGCAAAGAACACTCCATGTCATAAAGGGTTCCCCGTCAATCTTGCGTATTCAGAACTTGGGAAATGAGATTGGAGATACCATTTATATAAAGGAAATAGAAAAATACGGCTCGGAACAATTGATTTCACTCGTGGCACATGGAGACATCGACTATGCCGTATGTGATGAAAGTATCGCACGGGCTGCTGCAGATTCTTTGCCACAAATAGATATCAACACGGCAATCAGTTTCACACAATTCTACTCATGGGCAGTCAGCAAACAATCACCTGTCTTACTCGACAGTTTGAATGCATGGCTGGATAGATTCCAGAAGGAAGAAGAATATCAAAAGATTTACAAGAAATACTATGATAAAAAATAACCTTATCAATCTATTTACTAAACGAAAACAATCCTATACTTTTTATCTATTTTTCTTCATCTCTCTATTGTCTTTCGGCAATACCCTTTCGTATGCGGAAGAAAATCGGGCATTCAACTTTTCAACAATCAATCTGAACAACGGCTTATCACAGTTATCCGTACTCGATATTTGTCAAGACGCCAAAGGATATATGTGGTTTGCCACCCGCAACGGACTGAATAAATATGATGGAGCCACTTTCACTATTTACAAACACAGCAATCAAAACACCAATTCCTTAACAGACAATCACATCACCAAACTACTGCCGGATAATATTCATGGAGGGCTTTGGATTGGAACGACCAACGGACTGAATTATCTCAATCAAAAGACCAATCTTATCACCAATTACCAAATAGCAGATTATCCGTCACTTCCCAGTAACAGGATACTTTCGCTCTGTTTGAATAAGTCAGGAGAGCTATGGATAGGCACACGTTTGGGACTCTGCCGTTGGATACCGGAAAAGAATACATTCCAGCCCATAACTTTTGACGGACTGTTGGAACGGGAATCGATCACCTCTCTATATATAGATAAGGAGGAAAGACTCTACATAGGCACTCATAACAAAGGTCTGCTGATATGCGATAAAAACCTGAATATCATACAAAAGCTGAACAAAGAGAGTACTCCTTCCCTTTCCGATAATACCATCAGTTGCATTTTTGAAGACTCACAGCATCAGATATGGATAGGTACGGATATGAAAGGGCTGAATAAATGGAACCCGGACCAACAGAGCATTGTCACTTTTTCAAAGCATAACAGTGGGCTGACGGATAATTACATTCGTTGTATTCAGGAACAAAACCAACGGCTGATAATCGGAACATTCGATGGTCTGAGCGTTCTCAATCTGACGAATGACGTCATCACCCAATACAATACATTCGAAGCAAATCGTAATAATCTAAGCCACTTTTCTGTACGCAGCTTATGTGTAGACCGTGCCGGAACATTATGGGTAGGAACTTATTCCGGTGGGGTTAATTATTATAATCCTCTTAATAACCGTTTTATATTCTACCACCCTTTAGAAAACAGTGAGCAAAAGCTATATAACATTTTCGGTCCGATGGTATATAGTTCCAATTCCCTTTGGATAGCAACAGAAGGTGGCGGGCTATTGCAATTCAATCCGGCCACAAAAGAATACGCCAATTATCTATTAGAACATCCTGTAGGGATGCATAATAAGAATATCATCAAATCTCTGATGGTAGAAGGAGAAAATATCTGGTGTGGAACAAATAACGGCGGACTGTATTGCTTCCACATTCCGACAAAACGTTTTTCACTTATCCACCAGTTCAAAGAGAAAAATCTAGGTATTTATACTATTTATCGCGATGCAAAAGAAACTATCTGGCTAGGAACGACTTCCCGTCAGGGACTGGTCAGAATTACGAAAGATAAAAAGGTAACCCGTAAATTCCCTATCGGAGATACTGGAGAAACAATTGGTTTCTCCAGTATACGGGCATTTCTGCCGCTTCGTGAAAACGTATACCTGATCGGGACGCGTTCATTCGGACTTTACGAATATGATACGGAAAAAAGAACCTTGATACGATATTCAACAGAAGAGAAAGAACCGTCCCGTAAACTGGAGAACAATTATATCACCGGTATACTGAGAAAAACGAACGGTGAGATATGGATAGGAACTTTCGGCGCAGGAATTTATCAGTATCAGGAAGGTAAAGGAATCATCCGCCATATCGGTGCAAAAGAAGGATTGGCGAATGAGGAAGTATATACCCTGGTGGAATATAATCAGAATATATGGGCAAGCATAGATAACGGCATTACCGAAATAAATACAAAAACAGGAAAAGTGCATACCTATGACTGCTTTGCCGGACTCGAAACATTGGAGTTTACCCCCCAAGGAGGTATCTGCTTGCCCAATGGAGAAGTCTATTTTAGTGGAAGCAACGGATTTCTCTCTTTCACTCCCCGTTCATTGATTAAGAATAATATGATGCCACCGGTAGTGCTTACCCGATTGACTGTTAACAATAAAGTTGTACAACCGGGTGATAAAAGCCAATTATTGGAGACCAACCCGGACGATGCGGAAACGGTTACCCTCGCCTACAACCAGAATAATTTCTCTATCGCATATTGCGCCCTGAACTATATCCTGCACGAACAGAATCAATATGCTTATAAATTAATAGGCCATGACCAAGATTGGAACCATGTAGGAACCCGTAAAGAAGCTTTCTATACCAATATTGCTCCCGGCAAATATACATTCCACGTCATTGCCTCCAACAATGACGGTGTATGGAACTCTCAAGGAAAGACTTTGGAAATAGTAATCCTTTCTCCTTGGTGGAAAACAACTTGGGCTTATATCATCTACGCGTTGTTGTTTATAGGAATCACCTACACCATCGGATATTATATGTACAGCAAGCACAAGCTGGAACTGAACCTGCGGATGCGACAAATGGAAAAGCAACGGATGGAGGAATTTCATCAAACCAAAATCCGGCTTTTCACCAACTTCTCACATGAATTGCGCACACCGCTAACTCTGATTATCAGCCCTATCGATGAGCTGGTACGTCAGGCAGAAGTTCCCCTCTTTATCAAAACCAAACTGGATTTGGTATTAAAGAATGCCCGCCGCCTGTTGTTGCTGGTCAATCAATTAATGGATTTGCAAAAAAATCAAAGCGGTAGCCTCACATTGAAACTTACCCACTCGGATCTGAATGCTTTCCTGCTTGAAATTTATTACACCTTCAAACAAATAGCGGAAAGCAAACAGATTACTTTCCAATATGAAGCTCCAGAAGGGGAAATCCCTGTGTATTTCGACCAAAGTCTGCTGGAAAAAGCTATATTCAACCTGCTTTCAAATGCTTTTAAATTCACTTCTTTAGGAGAGACAGTTTCTTTAAGACTAATAACGGCTCCCGACAATCGTATCATCATCCAGGTAGCGGACACAGGGAAAGGAATTCCGGAAAATGCCCGTACCCATATTTTCGATCCGTTCTATCAAGTCAATACCCCACAGACTGTCAATGACAACGTAAACGGAACAGGTATCGGCCTAAGTCTGACACAATCCATCGTACATTTACATCACGGCACAATTAGTGTGGACTCTAATCAGCCGAAAGGAAGCATATTCACTATCATACTTCCGAATAATGAGCAGGTGCAACCAACAGAGGAAGACACGAAAAATACCCAACCCGAAGATGTACAGGAAGAGCAGGCAGTAGTTGGGCAAGCTCTTGACTCCGAAGAGGAACTTCCTTTTTTGAAAGGCAAGACAATCCTGCTAGTGGAAGACAATGAGGACATACGCAGCTATGTAAAAGAACATCTTGAACGCTATTACCGGATACTCGAAGCGGATAACGGCTCCGAAGCCTTCAATATCGTACTGAAAGAGTTTCCCGATTTAGTTGTGACAGACATCATGATGCCGGGAGTCGATGGACTGGAACTCTGTTCCATGATAAAGAATGATTTGCAGACGGGACACATTCCGGTAATTCTACTTACAGCCCGCACCATGGTAATGCACGTCAAAGAAGGTTTCCTTTCGGGGGCTGATGATTATATAGTAAAGCCGTTCAATATAGATGTGCTGCTAATACGAATTTACAACCTGCTGACGCAACGGGAAAAACTGAAATCAATGTATGGAAAAAACTTCTCGCTCCAGTCAATGGGTATCGAAGCCAGTTCCGCCGATGATAAATTCATGCAGAAATTATTCGAAATTATAGAAAGTCATCTTGCCAACCCGGACTTAAAAGTTGAGTTGATATGCGACGAGATGGGATTCAGCCGAAGTAACTTCTACCGCAAGCTCAAAGCAGTGACAGATTTATCTCTGAATGACCTGATTCGCCACAAGCGTCTTGAAGTAGCTGCGCAATTACTGAAAGAAACGGACATGAACATAACAGAAGTCTCAATAGCCACCGGATTCAGCACACTTGCCTATTTCACCAAATGTTTCAAAGCTACCTACGGAGTCTCGCCCACCGAATACATCAAAGGTTTGTAAAATCATTCCAAGTTATAAAAATCGTTCCAAGAACGTCACAGAAGCGATTGTCCTATATAAGAATGGGATGATTTTATAAACTTACGGTACTACCAGACAAACCAAATTCGCACTGTTTCCATACATTTGCAACATCCTACTTAGAAATAATAATATGGAAACAAATATGAAAATATGAAACATTATCTTTTAGCCCTTAGCATCGGAGTGACCGCTTTAGTTGGTTGCCAATCTCCCAAAGAGTCAAATTTAGTTGCTTCTAATTTTACTTTTGCCGAACAACAATTCAAGTATGCTTTTTCTAAAATAGATGAAGCGCGTGCAAACGAATCCCAAGAAAGCAGAGACAAAAGAATCGCCAAACAATGGGGTGAGCTTACCAACCCACGTAACACGGAACCGGACGGTTCTTTACACCTCGTACCTTCCAGAGACTGGACGAGCGGATTCTTTCCCGGAGAACTTTGGTATGTATATGAATATACGCACGATCCTTTTTGGAAGGAGAAAGCCGAAAAACATACTGAAATGCTGGAACGCGAAAAGAAAAACGGCACTACACACGATATGGGTTTCAAAATGTATTGCAGCTATGGCAACGGCTACCGTCTGACCGGTAACCCTACCTATAAAGATATACTTATCGAATCTGCCCGGACTCTGATTACCCGTTTCAAACCCAACGTAGGCTGCATCCGTTCTTGGGATCATCACGCCGACCAATGGGAATGTCCCGTGATCATCGACAATATGCTGAATCTGGAGTTATTGTTTTGGGCTTCTCGCGAAACGAACGATTCCACCTTTTATAATATAGCAGTCAGTCATGCACGGACTACGATGAAAAATCATTTCCGCGATGACTTCAGTACATACCACGTGGTCAATTACGACACGATCACCGGTAGCCCGATTTGTAAAGTCACCCATCAAGGATATTCCGACGACTCGGCATGGGCACGCGGACAAGCATGGGCACTATATGGCTACACTCTATGTTATCGTGAAACCGGACTCCCCGAATTTCTGGAACAGGCAAAACAGGTAGAAAGATACATCTTCACCCATCCCAACCTACCCAAAGACCTGATTCCTTACTGGGATTTCAATGCTCCTGAAATACCGGACGAACCACGCGATGCATCTGCAGCAACCTGTATAGCTTCCGCACTCTATGAGCTGAGCACCTACGTACCGGAAAACAAGGATCTCTACAAACAGGAAGCCGATCGGATTTTAGAGAATCTCACTGCCAGCTACCGTGCACAACAGAATGGAGACAACGGATTCTTGCTACTCCACAGTACCGGTTCCAAACCTCACGACAGCGAAATTGATGTACCTATCGTATATGCCGATTATTATTTCCTCGAAGCCCTGCTTCGTAAAAACAAATTGGAAAAAGGAGAACAACTCTAATCATCATCACTTATACAGACCATGAAAAAAACAATTATCTACATATTGACAGCCCTTATAACATTCGCTCTACCGATAAGTGCCCGGATTCCTACCAACCAAAGAATCCGCCTGACCGACCAATGGGAATATCTCAAAGGTGATCTCGGAAGCATCTGGGAAGCTGTACGCATGGTAGCACCCGGTTCTTCGGAAGCTGTGCCCATCTGGCAACCGGTCACCCTTCCTCACTGCTTCAATGCGGAAGATGCTGTAGATCCGGATGTCAACTATTACCAGGGTCCCGGATGGTATCGTACTTTGCTCGATATTCAGAATCCCTCAGTCAATGGCCGTACTATCCTCGAATTTGAAGGAGCCGGACAAAAAACAGAAGTATATATCTACACGCAAAAAGTCGGTACCCATGTAGGCGGTTACGATGAATGGAGCGTCGACATCACAGAGGCTATCCGGCAGGCATTGGCCAATCCCGACTGCCGGAAGCGTTTCAACGGAAAAATACCTTTATCTATCCGTTGCGATAATTCAAGAGATACGGAAATGATCCCTTCAGATTTATCGGACTTCAATGTGTACGGCGGACTTTACCGTTACGTTAATCTGGTTTATCAACCTGCGCTTTCTTTCAGTAGTTTCAAACTGGAGACTCCGGTGCAAAAAGATTTAAAGAATGCAAGCCTGAAAGTGCAAGCCAACTTCTATAATCCGGATGATACCCGCCGAGCCACGGTGCACCTCACACTGAAAGACCCGAACGGCAAGAAAGTAGCCGAACAGACTGTGACGGATGTTCTTCCCTTAGGAGAAGTGCGACTATTCGACATTGCTGTCAAAAGCCCGCTACTTTGGAGCCCGGAGCAGCCTCAGCTATACACCTGCGAGTTCACTCTCAAAACTACTGAAGGCGAACAAACCGTAACAGAACAGATTGGCTTTCGCCATTTCGAGTTTGTAGACTATGGGCCTTTCAAACTGAACGGCAAACGCCTGTTACTAAAAGGTACCCACCGCCACGAAGATCATGCCGGCGTAGGCGCTGCCATGACAGAAGAGCAAATGGTAACGGAAATAAAGATGATGAAAGAAATGGGCGTCAACTTCATCCGTCTGGGACATTACCAACAATCGAATATCATTCTCCGCCTGTGTGACGAGCTGGGCATTCTCGTTTGGGAAGAAATCCCTTGGTGTCGCGGTGGCTTGGGTGGAGAGAGCTACCAGACACAAGCCCGACGAATGCTCACAAACATGATAAATCAGCACTACAACCATCCTTCTGTAATTCTTTGGGGACTGGGCAATGAGAATGACTGGCCGAATGATTTCCCGACTTTCGAACAATCACAGATACGCGCCTTTATGAAAGAACTGAATGACCTGGCACACCGTCTGGATCCGTCACGTGTCACTTCTATCCGCCGGTGCGACTTCTGTAAAGATATTGTCGATGTATATTCCCCTTCCATCTGGGCAGGCTGGTATCGCGGGCAATTCACCGACTACAAGCCTACCTCCGAGAAAGAGATGAAACAGGTTAAACACTTCCTGCATGTGGAATGGGGCGGTGACTCTCATGCCCGAAGACATTCGGAAGACCCTTTCAAATCATTGGGCGGCATTCCTGTCGGAGCCGGAGCCGATGAACGCGCAGGAGACTTCTCCTTCGTTGGCGGTGACGCCCGTGCATCGAGAGACGGTGACTGGTCGGAATCCTATATTGTAAAACTAGTGGACTGGCACTTGAAAGAACAGGAAACCATGACTTGGCTGACAGGAACAGCCTATTGGCCTTTCAAAGATTTCTCCACTCCTCTACGACCGGAAAATCCGGTACCATACGTCAATCAAAAGGGAGTAATCGAACGGGACTTCACCAAGAAGGAAGTGTTTTATGTATTCCAGTCTTATTGGACGGAGAAGCCGATGATACACATCTACGGCCACACATGGCCGACACGTTGGGGGGCCGCAGACGAACCTAAAGAAATACTGGTATACTCCAACTGTCCAGCAGTAGAACTGTTTGTCAATGGAGTCAGCCAAGGCATAAAACAACGGAACAGCCAGGACTTTCCGGCAGCCGGACTTCGCTGGAAAAGTATATTGCGTGAAGGAAATAATCATTTGAAAGCGGTAGCCGTAAAGAGTAAGGAAACCGTTTCCGATGAGATCACCGTTGCTTATCAAACCAGCCAATGGGGAGAACCGAAACAATTAAAGGTGACACATCATCCTGAAGGTAACAATATCGTTCGCGTTGAAGCACAGTTGACCGATGAAAAAGGAGTTCTCTGTCTGGACGCAGCTAACATCATCTCATTTGAAATTGCCGGAGACGGAAAACTACTTCAAAACTTGGGTACTTCGACCGGATCACGCAAAGTACAAGCCTATAATGGAAAAGCAATGATACGTGCCCAAGTAACCGACGCTTGTTACGTATCCGTTCAATCAGCCGGAATCAAAACCGTTTACACTCAATTGAATGCACAATGAACAGATTAAGAATTTCAATAGGATTATTAATGATACTCTTCGGCCTCACCACGGTGACGGCTAAAGAAGATGTGAAAGAACAAGTACGCCGACTCCTACAAGCAGAAACCCTGCAACGGGCAGACGCAGCATTAGAGTCCGTACCTGTGACCGTCACTGCTGCCCGTGCTCAAAGAAGCGCGGGAGGCATTCACGACTTCTATTCCGAAGGTGATTACTGGTGGGCAAACCCTCAAGACCCGGACGGTCCGTTCATCCGTCGTGATGGAGAAACGAATCCGGACAACTTCACCGCTCACCGTCATGCCATGATACGATTCAGCCAGTTGGTAGGCGACCTGACCTCCGCCTGGATACTGACAGGTGACAAAAAATATACAGAAGCCGCCATGCGTCATATCCGTGCCTGGTTTGTCGATCAAGAGACAATGATGAACCCTAATCTCTTGTATGCACAAGCTATCAAAGGTATAGCTACCGGACGCGGAATCGGAATCATCGATACCATTCATCTGATTGAAGTCGTGCAGTCACTCCGGTTAATGGAAGCGCAGGGAATCATCGAAGAAAAGGAACTGAGAACGATCCGCCTGTGGTTTTCCGACTATCTGACCTGGATGTCTACCCACCGTTACGGAATCAATGAGATGGAAGCCAAGAATAATCACGGCACTTGTTGGACTATGCAAGCCGCTGCCTTCGCCTTATTCACGCAGAATGAAGAAATGATTCATTTCTGCCGCGAACGTTACCGGACAATATTGATCCCCAATCAGATGGCCGCTAACGGCAGTTTTCCCTTAGAACTGGAACGCACCAAACCTTACGGTTACTCTCTTTTTAATCTGGACGCGATGACTACTCTTTGTCATCTCTTGACAACTCCCGAAGAAAATCTATGGGACTACACCACAACAGACGGACGGAATATCGAAAAAGGAATTGCCTGGCTGTTTCCTTTTGTGAAAGACAAAAACTCGTGGAAACACCAACCGGACATCATGTTTTGGGAAGAATGGCCTGTTGCGCATCCGTTCTTGCTATTCGGCAGCATACATCACTACCGAAAAGACTACTTTCAGACATGGAAGAAGCTGGAACATTTCCCTACCAATGAGGAAGTGATACGCAACCTTCCTATCCGACACCCTTTATTATGGCTAAACTAATTCGCTTAAAATAAAATAATTATGAGAAACTTACTATTGAGTGCTTTTACTCTGGTTTGTCTGCTTCCAATGAATGCACAGACCGTTAATACCCGTATCTATCCGGCAGAAAAGCTGGCTAAAGTGAAGGCTAAAGCCGATACCCCTGCATACGCTCCGGCTATTAAAACTTTAATGAGAGACGCTGACAAAGCGATGAAAATGACTCCTCCGTCTGTGATGGACAAAAGTATGACGGCCTCTAGCGGTGACAAGCATGACTATATGAGTATGGGCCCTTACTGGTGGCCTGATCCTTCCAAACCGGACGGGTTACCCTATATCCGTAAAGACGGACAACGTAATCCCGAACTGTCAAAATTAGACCGTAATCGATTGGGGGATATGGCGAAAGCCGTCACTACTTTGGGAATCGCCTACTATTTTTCAGGTAACGAACAATATGCAAAGAAAGCTACTGATTTCCTGAATGTCTGGTTCTTGGACGCTAAAACAAAAATGAATCCGAACTTAAACTACGGGCAGACTATCCCCGGCCACAGAAAAGGATTAGGACGTGGAACAGGCATGATCGATACGTATTGTTTTGTAGAAATGCTGGATGCGCTCACCTTGCTGGATAGCTCAAAGGCGATGACACCTGCCATCAAGAAAGGTATGAAAGAGTGGTTCACACAGTTCGTTGAATGGATACAGACCAGTCCGGTTGCTGCCGAAGAAAATGCGGCGAAAAACAATCATGGTTTGGCATATGACGTACAGTTGACAGCATACGCACTCTACATAGGTAATAAAGAACTAGCAACACAAATATTGAAAGCATTTCCTGAAAAGCGTTTGTTCCCTCAAATTGAACCGGACGGAAAACAACCGTTGGAACTGGAACGCACAACCGCATTCGGCTATACGCTCTTTAACCTGACTCATATGCTGGATATGTCTTTCATTGCTTCCACAGAAGGAATCGATATTTACAACGCTACCAGCAAAGACGGACGTTCCATTACTGCTGCCCTGAAGTTTGTAATTCCTTATATCGGCAAGCCCCAAAGCCAATGGCCTTACCAGCAAATCAAAGAATGGGAGAAGAAACAAGATGAATCTTGTTGGGTACTCCGCAAAGCCTCTTTCTTTGATCCGAAAGCCGGATACGAAACTATCGGCGCCAAATACCGTACGACTCCAGTTTCCAGCCGTATGCATTTATTATACAGTTTAGAATAAATCCTATTAAATCCCAATATTATGAGGAATAAATCGTTTCATTATCCTTTAATAATAGCTTTCTTGCTGTTATTATGCACCCCGTTCGTAACGGTTGTCTACGCACAATCATTTACAGTTACAGGTACAGTTGCCGATAGTCAAGGCGGTGTTCCCGGAGTAAATGTGAAGGTAAAAGGAAGTACCACCGGTACTATCACCGATATAGATGGTAAATTTACATTAAATGTCCCTTCCTCCAAGTCTATACTTGTCATCTCTTATATCGGATACACCACACAAGAAGTACCTGTCAATAATCAGAAAACTCTGAACATCAAATTAAAGGAAGACACAAAAGTGTTGGACGAAGTAGTAGTGGTCGGTTACGGTGTACAGAAAAAATCTCACTTGACCGGTTCGGTATCCAAGATGGATGTCAACAGTCTCACAGATATTCCCGTGACGCAAGTAGACCAACTGCTGCAAGGAAAGATTGCCGGTGTGAATATCCAGAATTCCACTTCCGAAGCCGGAGCTGCCCCTCAAATCCGTGTTCGTGGTATGGGTTCCATCAGTGCCGACAGCTCTCCATTGATTGTCATTGACGGTTATCCTGTTCCCGAAGGACTTTCTACGCTCGATATGGCGGATATCGCTTCCATCGAAGTATTAAAAGATGCCGCTTCCGCTGCCATCTACGGTTCACGTGCGGCTAACGGTGTTATCCTGGTGACTACAAAAGAAGGAAGTGCCAGTAAAGCCAAATATAGCGTAAAAGCCTCTACCGGATTAAAATGGGCCTACAAGCTGCACCCCATCATGAGTTCTAAAGACTATTACAATATGATGGGCTACGAGGCTGCCCTGCAAAATAAATCCATAGCAGCCAATGACGAAGCCTTCGGGCTTATCGATAATTATACCGACTGGCAACGTGAAGGTCTGCAGGATACTCCGCAAATCCATCAGGTACAACTCTCCGTATCGGGTGGAAAGAAAGGTCTTACTTACTATATCTCCGGCAACTACGCACAGGAAGACGGTATTATGATTAACAGTAACTACAAACGTCTGAATCTCCGCTCACGCATCAACGCGAAGTTATCCAAGCGTGTAGATCTCAGCTTGAACATCGCTCCGTCTTACACCAAAACAGAGACTCCATCGACCAACTTTATCGACTTCTACCGTACTCCGTCTTTCATGCCGGTACGCCATACGGCAGAAACGGCAGCTCTCACCGGAAAAGCCATCGGCTCATGGGCACGCGGTAGCGACTTCAGCAATATCATGTACACCCGTGAAGACGGTACGCAAGTGAAAGCAAGCCCTTTCAACACCAGCAACAATAATCCGAAATCATTGATGGATACCGAAGAACGCTTCAAAGAAGATTATAACCTGCAAGCCAATTCTTCTATCAATGTGCAGATAATGAAGGGACTTACCTTTACCACCTCCAACGGTTTCTACATCAAATACCGTCAAAATAACGAGTACCGCAACTACGAATCCCGCAAAGATGAGGAATCGGCGATGGGTACTTATAAAAACCGTCTCTATGTAGACTTATTGAGCGAAAACACACTGAACTATACCGGTAAGAAAGGTAAGCATGACTATGCAGCCTTATTGGGATATACAGCACAGACAACATCGGAAACCACAGCGAATATCGTAGGCTTGGGCTTCCCGACCGACTATGTCCATACACTCAATGCAGCTACCTCTTTTGATGTAAGCCAAACAAATACGGTTAAATTCCGTACTGCTATGATGTCTGCTCTGGCACGTATCAATTACAGCTATGCCGACAAATACCTGTTCTCCGCCAGTCTACGTACGGACGGTAGTTCCCTATTTGCCGACGGACACCAATGGGGCTGGTTCCCATCCGTATCTCTGGGATGGCGTGTTTCGGAAGAATCCTTCCTGAAAGGTATCAGTTGGTTGAATATGCTGAAACTCCGTGCCAGCTTCGGTGTAACGGGCAACAATAATATTCCTGCCAACTCTTACTACAATCTGCTTTATGCCAGCAACTACCCATTAGGCAGTGGAACAGGAGCACTCATTCCCGGACTCAACAAGGCTACCTCAACAAAAGGCAATTACAACATCACTTGGGAACAGACTTACGAATATAATGCCGGTATCGATTTCAGTGCCTTGAACAATCGCATAAACCTGACACTGGAGGGATACTATTCCATCACCAAGCAACTGCTGTTCAAGCAACCGGTCGTATCTTTCATGGGTTACAGTGACTATTGGAACAATATCGGGCGCATCCGTAACAGTGGTATCGAAATCGAATTGAATACACACAATATCCGTACTAAGGATTTTGAATGGACCACCTCGTTCAACATCTCATCCAACTTCAACAAGTTACTCGAACTTTCCGGTGAAGAAAGACTGATTTCTACCGGAGAACGTAACGAAACCTATCTGGCACAAGTCGGTCATCGTGCCATTTCTTTCTTCGGATACAAGACTGACGGAGTTTACCTCAATCAGGCCGACCTGGATTCTTCACCACACTTGGCAAGTGCCACTCCGGGCAGTCTCAAGATTGTAGACGTCAACGACGACGGTGTCATCAATGACAAAGACCGTACCGTCATTGGTAATCCCTTCCCGAAAGCGACGTGGGGTATTTCCAATACCTTCAGATGGAAAGGGTTCGATCTTTATTTCCTGATTCAAGGTGTAAGCGGACTGGATGTATTCAACGGTGACGGATACTATACCGAATCCAAGAAATTCAATCGCAATTATGCGAAAGACCGCTGGATCAGTGCCGAATATCCAGGCGACGGACGCACGCCGACAGTAGGTTCTGCCGGAATCTCATGGGAGTTCACCGACTACATGATTGAAAACGGATCATTCGTAGCATTGCGCGACGTAGTTTTAGGTTATACATTTGATAAGAAAAAACTGAAAAAGGCAGGACTCAACTCGCTTCGCCTTTATGCTTCCGGTCAGAACTTGCTTTACTTCTGGGGAAAGAGTTACCGGGGTATCAATCCGGAAGCCCGTGTGACAAGCGGATCGTACGCTTCGCCATTGGTGAACGGATACCAACGCGGAGGATTCCCGATACAGTCTACCGTCAATTTCGGATTCGAACTTAATTTCTAATCATCTTAAAACGTACAGAAATGAAACTAAAACATATATTTATCATTAGTCTGTCTACTTGTCTGCCGGGGCTTTCTTCCTGTGACCTCAACATCACACCGGACTCCTATATCCCCGACAGTTCGTTCTATAAGAATGAAGCAGAAATGAATACTGCCGTTATTGGCTGTTACGGAGGTATGCAGGCTCCGTTAAACATTGAATGGACACTTACCGAACTGCGTGCGGACAATACCCGCATGAATAGCAACAGCTCCACCAATGACGCTTTCCTGCAACAACAGGCATTGGATCTTGGTACAATGGATGCCAGCAACGCGAACATACGTACTTATTGGGAAGCCACTTACAGTAATATCAACAGTTGCAATAACGTACTTGCTCCTGAGAATCTGGCGGTAGTAGCCAATGAGAAAAAACGGGCTCAATTTGAGGGAGAAGCATGTTTCATCCGTGCTTATCATTACTTCAACCTAGTACGTCTTTTCGGTCCGACTTTCATTATAACGGAAGAATTGAGTGTAGCAGATGCTATGAAGAAAGACCGTAGCAGTGTGGAGGCTACCTATCAGCAGATTATTGACGATTTGAAAACGTCCATTGATGACTTGGAAGATGTGACATACGATGTAGCCGATTTAGGACGCGTCACCCAGCCGGCCGCTCAATCTTTGCTTGCCAAAGTTTATCTGACTATCGGGAAATATGAAGAAGCCAAGAAGCTGCTCAAATCGGTAGTGGATGTAAAAGGAGATCAGTTGACTGTCAGTTATTCTGATGTGTTTGATATTTCCAAAGAAATGAATGATGAAATAATCTTTGCTGTCCGTTACAAATCGGGAAGTCTGGGGATCGGCTCTCCTTTTGCCAACACATTTGCGCCTACCAAGAGTGGTGCCAATGTAGTGACGGGAGATGGAGACGGGCGCAACTACCCGACCACTGAAGTACTAGGTATTTATCCGGAAGGTGACTTGCGTAAAGAAGTTAGCGTAAGCGATCATTATATTGACCCGAGTAAGAAAGATCCGGTAGTCATTTCAAATCAATCGGCATATATCAAGAAATTTGTTTCGCCCGTCAGCGTACGTTATGACGCAGAAAACGACTGGCCTGTTATTCGTCATGCAGATGTACTGTTGATGTACGCTGAAGTACTGAACAAGATAGACGGTCCCGCTGCCGGACTACCGTATCTCAACGAGGTACGCCGCCGTGCCGGATTGGGGGCTATCGACATTTCCGAAGTGCCTGTACGTTCCGCTTTCCGTGAAAAGTTGGAAAAAGAACGTCGTTTGGAACTGGCATTCGAAAACCAACGCTGGTTCGACCTCGTTCGTTGGGGCAAGGCTTTGGAAACTATCAATAAACAAATTACAGAAACCGAGAGCTTCTACGGAGAATATGCTTTCACCGTCAACCCAATGGCGGAATGGCAATTATTGCTTCCTATCCCTCAAAGTGTGATAGACAATAATCCAAGTGTAATCACCCAAAATCCACATTACTAATTCTCAAAACGAAAACAGTATGAAAAATAAACTATATAGCCTATTGGTCCTCTGTGTACTTGTCACATTGACAAGTTGCAACGAAAAGTTGAGCATTGAGACAGAGGTTCAAGGAGCGCCGGAAATCATTGAGTTTGCTCCTGTAAGCGGAAAAGCAGGAACACAGGTAACTGTCAAAGGTAATAATCTACGCGATATAGAAACTGCAACCATTGGTGGTGTGGAGGCACAGATACTTTATAAACTATCACAGCAGGAAATCGTAATCGTAGTTCCTCGTGAGGGTACAAAGAATGGCAAAATTGTACTTTCTACCTCACGCAAAAATGATGATAGCGAAAGTACCCGTGCGGAAAGTTCTCAATCATTTACAGTCACCTATCCTACTCCGGTTGTGACAGAATTTCCGAAAGGTGGAAGAGTCGGAAATAATGTAGAGATTTTGGGAACAGACCTTGATATTATCTCCAAAGTTTATATGGGAGACGAAGAAGGAGAAATTGTCTATCAGAGTGAAGAAGAAATTGCCGTCAAAGTACCTTTTATCATTGATGATAATACGACCGTTTCTTTAAAGTATACCAATCAAACAGGTGGTGAGTCTGAAATAAAGGGAGAATCCGATGATTTTCTCGTAGAAAAAGACCAACCGGAAATAGAGAAGATAGATCAGGAAAGCCTGATGGAAAGAAGCCTGCTTACCTTAAGCGGCACACATCTCAATCTGATTGAGTATATCTATTTTGGAGAAGAGAAATGCACTCCAGTCAGTCAGGAAGAAAATATCATTGTATTTAGAGTACCGACTTTGGATGAAACAAGTACAGTGCAAATAAAAGTGACGTATTATAACGAGACGAAAGAGATCATTCTAGCCGACGCTTGTAAGGTGATTCGAATGAAGAACTTATTCGCTGCTAATCAAGCGATAGGGACACGTAACAGTAAATATGGTTATGGTAGTATGCTTAATGGTAATTCTGCTGACGGTAATCCTATCTGTACTCCTTGTGTTCTGAAAGATAAGGAGAATCATGATAAGATAGATTTCGGGGCATGTGTAAACGGGACTTTGGATTTTCAGTTAAATTCACCGGATGGCATACTTAATCCATCCAAAAACAATCTAAAAAATTACTGGTGTGGAACATCTCCTCTGCCCAACACAGATCTGCCCACAGAATATACATCATTTACGGCAGTACAAACTAGATTCGTAGTATTGAATACAACTAAAAATGCGGCACTTATCGAACAGATAAGAACCAACAAAGATCAATTGGAAATTACTCCTACACTTTTTACTAGTCTGAACATTACTAAAAGCTCTGTCCGCACTCGTAAAGCAGAAGAAGCTGAAGGTACAGTAAGTGAGCAGATTTTTGAAAAAGGCAGTATTATCGTATTCCACAATAAATATAAAAACAAATACGGAATTCTTGATATTCTGGATGTGCACATCGATTACGATCAATCCAGCAAAGTCAATAACGGTGATAAGAACAATCAAGGTATTGCCTACATTACATTCGACCTTTATTATCAACGCTAAAAAAGAAAGATCATGAAGAAAAGAAATTATATAGCAGCTATCACATTGACGGTAACCTTATGCCTGATATGTCTATTAAGCGGATGTACCCGTGACAATGATATTGATATACCGCAGACTTCCGTCAATATGATGGAAGCAACAACCGTACAACCGGGAGAAGCAATTACTCTGACAGGCGAAAATATGCATCTTATCTCCAAAGTATATTTCGGCAACGATATCACGATTGATATTAAAACACCGCAAACGGATCGTGACCACCAATCACTCACTGTTTATGTGCCGACTGAAGTATTCGAAGAAACAAAAGTCGTTCCTCTAGCCGTATTGTATAATTCAGTACATCATCTAGTTGTATGTGAGGAGCTGACTGTTTATATTGCACCTGTTATTCCTACAACCTCTACTACCTTATCCGGTGAAGTAGAGCCAGGCGACATTATCACTATCACAGGAACTGATTTGAATATTGTCACAACACTGCAGGCTAATGAAGAATCAATAACGATGGAGAGTAAAAACGCAACAGAAATCACTTTCAAAGCTCCAGAAGTAAATATGGATACAGAATTCACCATCACTCTTATTTATGATAATTCATTGGGTAACGACCAGAAATTAGTTGTGCCGGGAAAGATAACGGTCAAAAAGGTTATTCCTCCTAGTGAGAATGCCTATTACCAAAAATAAACCATCAAAGACTTGACTTTCGCTTCCGAATGTCGTATCTTTACAGAGTTAATGATAAAGTAGTTTCAATTAAACTACACGCAAAGGCGGGAACTCCAATTCTCGCCTTTCTCTTTTTCAAAAAGGGATAAGTTCCTTCTCATCCCAGCTTTCCTTCTCATTTCCCCATTGGCATATTGTCCTTCATCCCCGGGCTTATCTCTACTCACCTGCCTTTATACTGCAAATAGGATGTGCTTTCACAAGAACAAAGGTCCTATCCACCCGAAACGGAAAATCTATTCCATACAAACAACATCTCCATTTTAGCAAAATAGAGGCTTTATTTTCCAAATTCCTCCAGTAAGTTAATAATCAATAAAGTTGCTCTTGACAAAAAATTGCTTTATCTTTGGAGTTTATTAGAATAAGTAAATAGGTAATTGTATTATGAGTGAAAAGATAATCAAATGGGGATTCATCGGTTGCGGAGAAGTGACGAAAACTAAAAGCGGCCCTGCTTTCCAAAAAGTAGAACATTCGGAAGTAGTAGCCGTGATGAGCCGTGACGGTGCGAAAGCAAAAGCATACGCCAAAGAGAGAGGTATCAAAAGATGGTATGACGATGCACAAGAACTTATAGATGATCCGGAAGTGAATGCTATCTATATCGCTACTCCTCCCTCATCCCATGCTACATACGCCATCATGTCGATGAAAGCAGGCAAGCCTGCCTATATTGAGAAACCGATGGCCGTCACATACGAAGAATGTACCCGCATTAACCGCATATCCAAAGAAACGGGAGTTCCCTGTTTCGTTGCATACTACCGCCGTTATCTTCCCTACTTCCAGAAAGTAAAAGAATTGGTGGAAAACGGAACTATCGGTAACGTAATCAATGTACAGATCCGTTTTGCCCAACCGCCACGTGACTTGGATTATAACCGTGAAAATCTTCCCTGGCGTGTACAGGCTGACATTGCAGGCGGTGGTTATTTCTACGATCTTGCTCCGCATCAGATTGATTTATTACAGGATATGTTCGGATGTATCCTCGAAGCAAACGGCTACAAGAGCAATCGTGGCGGGCTTTATCCTGCCGAGGATACGTTGAGCGCTTGTTTCCAGTTCGATAACGGATTGGTAGGCAGTGGTTCCTGGTGCTTTGTTGCTCATGATTCAGCTCGCGAAGACCGTATAGAGATTATTGGGGACAAAGGAATGATTTGTTTTTCTGTCTTCACTTACGAACCTATCGGCCTGCACACAGAAAAAGGACGGGAAGAAATCTGTATCGGCAACCCGGAACACGTACAGCAACCTCTTATCCAAGCCGTAGTAGACCATTTATTGGGCAAATCTATCTGTTCCTGCGACGGTGAAAGTGCAACACTGACCAACTGGGTAATGGATAAGATTCTTGGAAAGATATAATCCTCATATTAAACTAACAATCTATTTTATACCATGACTAAAGAAGAATTGATGCGGAAAGCCATCGAGCTTTCAAAGGAGAATATCGAAAATGGTGGAGGTCCTTTCGGTGCTGTGATTGCCACTAAAGAGGGAGAGATAGTTGCCACCGGAGTAAATCGTGTCACCGCTTCCTGCGATCCTACCGCTCATGCCGAAGTAAGCGCCATACGCGCTGCCGCTGCAAAGCTTGGTACATTCAATCTTAGCGGCTATGAGATATATACTTCTTGCGAACCTTGCCCCATGTGTTTAGGTGCCATTTACTGGGCACGGTTGGACAAAATGTACTATGGCAACAATAAAACCGACGCAAAAAATATTGGCTTCGATGATTCCTTCATCTATGATGAACTGGGACTGAAACCGGAAGAGAGAAAACTTCCTTCTGAGATTTTATTGCACGAGGAAGCTATTTCCGCTTTCAAAGCATGGATGAACAAGGAGGATAAAATAGAATATTAGACGGACAACCGTTCATAACGGACGACTAATAGAAATCCCCGGAAGTACTGTAGACACTCAGCATTCCAGGGATTCTTTACACACAAAAGTTATTATTGAAATTGAAAACTGTCTGGTTTAGAAACGATAGCCTAGTGTAAATAGCACTTTACTACGATCGTTCGTCACTTTCGTTTTCTGCAAAGCAGCGTCATTGAAAGCATAAAAATCTTCATCATAAGTACTATACATATATGCTAAATCCGCATAAAAATTTGAACCTCTGTACCCAATACCCAACGTGAAGTTATTATTCGCCTTCCTGTTGGCGAAATCCGTATCTGTGTTAATTGAATTAGGGCTCAAATCTTTATAAGCTGTATTTTTAAAAGCCGCCGATTCATAATTGTATCCAACACGGAAAGCAAACTCAGGAATTACTTTCCATTCAGCACCGATGCGAAAGGTATTTACACCTTTCAGCATCATTTTCGCCAAGTCATTTTCCCAGCCCATTTCATAGCCATCATCATAACTGAAACGCATGGTTGAATAATCCTGATATTCATATTCCGCACCAATAGCGAAAGATGAACCGTAAGTATACCCTAAACTGAAATTATACTTCCACGGTGTACGAAAACGAAAATCATACCCATAATCTTCTCCATTCGTATAATCATAAGAATCCACTACTTCCTCCACAATATTCTGAGTTTTCTGTTCTGGAGTACGTGTTATAGCCCGAACATTCGTCTTAATGGTCAAATTATAGAATGTAGGAGTATGAATAGCCACACCAATACGGAACGGAGAATCTTCAAAAGGGCGTACAATAGCACCAAATTTAAAGTCTACACCGGAACCCTTTATTCTATTCTCAGTTCCTATCTCATAACTTGCCTGACCATAATTTACATTATTTTCCACATAATCTCCATATTCTTCTCCATAAGTAGACATTTTGGAATAATCAATATCATAAGCACCGACAGTCAACCCCAAATATACACGGTCATTAAAATTCAACGCCAAATTAAAGTCAAATTGATTGATTCCACCTTTTTCATGAGAATCAAAATAGGAAAACGGTTGTGGTAAATAAGCTATATATCCATCGTTTACATCATCTCTATTATACAAATATCCGTTCCAGCCTGTAGCAGCCAGCCAGCCAACCTTAGGGTCTCTAAATAAGTTTATATCATCCGCTGCTAACTCGTGAATATACTCACCATAAGTATCAATCATCCTATTCGCTTGGTTAGCCATCTGATTAGTTTGAGAAAGAATAGCATTATTAGCTCCCAAATTAATCAGCCCCTCCATTGTCATATACTTATCAAATGATTTCGACCGTGTATAATTAAATCCAAAGTTAACATAACGCAAAGCAGTCTGATTCCCTATTTTATTTGAGAATACAAATCCGATATTATCAAACGACATACGAGTCTTATCTACATTAAACTTTGAACCGGCATAATTACTTTCCAAGCCATAAGACAGGAAGCCGAAAGTACCCATAATATCATTACTACGATAAATACCAATGCCGGCAGGATTTGTTCCCATTGTAGAAATATCACCTCCCAAAGCCCCCATTGCTCCACCCATTCCTACGAAGCGGGCAGTTCCATTCAAATCTTTTTGAGTAAATTTGGCACCATCATATATAGTTTGAGCACTTATGCTTGCCACTGTCATAAAAGCAAGCACAACCATATTTATTACCTTTTTCATACGCTTATCAATATTATTGTATAATACAGTCTTTATCTTCTGCTACCACCTCTCGTCGAACTTCCTCCAGAGCTACCACGACTACTGCTTCCCCCGCGATTGCCTGATGAATAGCTACCACCAGAAGTACCTCTACTTGGAGAATAAGAACTACCGGAACGACCACTGCTTGGAGAAGAAGTTCGGTTACCGCTCCCTCTTGAAAAATTGCCGTTATTTCTTTCATAAGTTCTAGTTGAACTCCCCCTATTGTAAGAATTTCCTGATGGTCTGGTACTGTTCACACGATTTCCGTATGTACTGCTCCGGGTACTACTAGAACGAGTATATGTATTGCTTCGGGTACTACTCGGACGAGTGTACGTATCTCTACGAGAAGATGTATTATCCACTCTATTACCAATACCCGACCTTATTCTGCCATTTTCTCTAGTACCAACAACACGACCTGAAGTCCCTCTATCAGAAGATGTCCGTGTAGACTGATAACGATTACTAGAAGTACGTGTAGACTGATAACGATTAGATGTATATCTGGTATTTCCCGCACGACTACCTGTATACCTATTGGGAGAACGACGGTTAGTATACATCATACCATTATAACGGCCACCACCCCAACCATATCCATTGTTCCAATAATGGTGATGATGATGTCCCCAATATCCACCGCCATACCAGCCACCCCAGTAGCCACCATGCCAGCCGCCCCAATAGCCCGGATAATATCCCCAAGCATAATAAGGACGATTCCAGCCCCAACCATAATTCCAGCCCCAGCCGTATGAACCATAACGCCAATCCCACCAAAGTGGATTACTGAATGTCGGGAATGCGTAAGCATACATACCATCAGTATATATATTCCAGTCCCAAGAATTCGGTCCGTAGACTACATCCCAATATAACGGACTGCTGATACTGATAGCGAAACGCGGATTACGGAAACGGATGATGCGTTCGGCATATTCATAGTCGTCCTGCGTACCATTGAATTCGCCGGTCACCCATTCCCCGTCCAAGTCCGGAGTAGATTTCTCCTTTATATATAAGGTATCATTATCCATTACGAATTCATTATCACGTGCATCGTAACGGCGGTTATATTCATCCACATCCCGTGTTCTCCCCCTACGGTCCTGAACCACAACTGTAGTTCCCGGTGAAGTATAGATGTTTGTCACCTGTTTTTTCGGTTCCTTCCTCACCGGAGTTTCTTTTTTCTCCTTTTTGTCTTTGGAAGGTACGAAGTAAAGGTCGTCATCAACGCTTTGTGCCATCAAGCCTATCGGGAGACACAAGGCAACTAGCAAGAAGTAAACAATCTTTTTCATATCATCTGGGTTTATGTAATTACTTAAACTTATTCACGTTACAAAGATAAGGAAGAGATTTATCGCCTTGGGGAGATTTTCCCCAAAGGATAGTAGGGATTTCCCTAAAATTGTGATTATCTTTGCACATTATTCACCAGCATTAGAAACAACTATGAAGTATTTTGAGTTCACTTTTCATACGAATCCGTCCACAGAGATTGTAAATGATGTATTAGCTGCCGTATTAGGCGAAACCGGTTTCGAGAGTTTTGTTGAAAATGAGAACGGATTAACCGCATATATCCAACAAACTTTATGTGACGAAACCTCCATAAAGAATGCAATCGCCGAATTTCCTCTACCCGATACGGAAATCACCTATACATATGCAGAAGCAGAAGACAAGGACTGGAACGAGGAATGGGAAAAGAATTTCTTTCAACCGATTATCATCGGTGACCGCTGTGTAATCCACAGTACATTTCATCAGGATGTTCCTAAAGCAGAATACGATATCGTAATCAATCCGCAAATGGCTTTCGGCACAGGACATCACGAGACTACCAGCCTTATTATCGAAGAACTGTTGGATAGCGAGCTGAAAGATAAATCATTGCTGGATATGGGTTGTGGAACTTCTATTCTCGCCATCCTTGCACGAATGAAAGGCGCACATCCATGTACCGCTATCGACATAGACGAATGGTGTGTACGAAACTCTATCGAAAACATCGAATTGAACCACGTAGATAATATTGCCGTTTCTCAAGAAGATGCCTCTTCACTTTCCGGAAAAGGGCCGTTTGATGTGGTTATAGCTAATATTAACCGCAATATCCTACTGAATGATATGAAACAATATGTCACTTGTATGCATCCCGGAGCGGAACTATACATGAGCGGATTTTATGTGGATGACATCCCTGTTATCCGCGAAGAAGCGGAAAAGAACGGACTGACTTATATCCATCACAAAGAAAAGAATCGCTGGGCGGCAGTGAAATTCATTTATAAAGTTTAATACTATTACTCTGCCAACAGAAACAAGGAATACAGGGATAAAAATAGAGAGTGTCAAAACGCAGATTATTCATTATGACACCCTCATAATATATAATAGCTTATAAAAGGAGTTACGCAAACTCCTTTTTTACTTGTTCACACCAATCCTTGATTTTCTTTTTTGCCTGGTCCGACTGATTATCCAAGTCGATAACCAACCCACACCACTGATTGTCACGCAATGCTCTGGAACGCTCAAAAGTATATCCTTCCGAAGAAGTAAAGCCCACCAATGCCGCCCCGTCTTCTTCGAATACTTCTGCCAATAGCCCGATACCATCGGCAAAGTTTTCCGGATAGCGTACCTGATCTCCCAATCCAAAGATAGCTACCTTCTTTCCTTTCAAATCCATCGTTCTAAGCTCCGGCAACAGCTCGTCCCAATAAGTAGGCAACTCTCCGTCAAACCAAGTGGAGGCTCCGACAATAAAACAATCATAAGCGGCAAAATCGTTCTGCCAAGCCTGTTCTATCGGTACCACTTCTATATGACTTTCACCGAATTCTTTCTGTATTCTTTCCGCCACCCAACTCGTTTTCTCAGCTTTGGCAGCATAAAACAAACCTATCTTCTTCATAATCCATACTGTTTAATATTCTAATAACTTCCTGGCTGCTTCATAGATCTTAGCTTCATCCGGCAAAATCTCCTTTTCCAAAATAGGATTGAAACCGACGGGTGTAAAGGTAGAGCCGACACGTTGCACAGGTCCGTCCAAATAGCGAAACATCTCTCCACCTATCATTGCGGCAAGCTCCGCTCCAAAGCCGGAGAAAACTTTATCTTCATGTACAACCAATGCCTTACTCGTCTTTTTCACTGATTCGAATATCGTTTCCTTGTCCAAAGGAATCAAAGAACGGATATCTATAACCTCTACTTTCCACCCCTTTTCTTTCTCCAACCGTTCCGCAGCATTCAGACAGAAATGCGTTGTATTTCCATACGTAATGATACTTAGATCTGTCCCTTCACGACGAATACGTGCCTTTCCGAAAGGAACTTCAAAATCTTCCGGTACGACTGCAGCAGCCTCAACGGAATTATACAATGCTTTCGGCTCAAGGAATAAAGTAAAGCCTTTGGAACGCATACTGGTACGGAGTAGCCCGGCTGCATCATCCGCAAAAGACGGACAGACAATACGCGCTCCGGGCAAAGTGGTCAAAGCACCTTCTATGTTTTGAGAATGATAAAGTCCTCCGCCAATATAACCACCGGAAGCCAAACGCAGGGTGATGTTAGGAGCAAACTTTCCATTGCTACGCCAATATTCATGCGTACATTCCACATATTGTTCGACAGCAGGCCAAAAATAATCGGCAAACTCCGCTCCTTCTATCACAACATGAATCTTTGGATCAAAGCGGCTCATTCCATTAGCTGTACCTACAATATAATCTTCAGCTATCGGGGCACTGAACACACGTGCTTCCCCAAATTCTTGCTGCATACCTTTCGTTACATTAAACACACCGCCTTTTTCCTTATTGGCAACATCTTGCCCCCAGATAAACGTATCGGGATTATGACGAAATTCCGCTTTCAATGTTTCGTTAATCGCATTGACTAAGAAAGTCTTTTCCCCTTCCGCATCATGAGTTCCATCCTTATATTTCTGCGGTTGGTAAGGTTCCGGCATTACAAAATCATAAATACTCTTAGGATCAGGATCGGGAGCAGCCAAAGCTTTCCGGTTGGCAGCAGACAACTCTTTTTTAGCATTAGCTTCTATTTGTTGCAGTTCTTCTTCAGTCAAACGCTTGTAGCGCAACAACATTCGTCGAAATTTCATCAACGGGTCGGCATCCTTCACATATTCCAGTTCGTTCTCATCCCGGTATAAGGTATGCTTATCCGAATTGGAATGGGAACCGATACGAACACAGTTAGCTTGTACAATCACCGGATTACGCGTGCTGATAGCATATTCACGAGCTTCGGTCATGGCATTCATCGAATCGAATACGTCTTTTCCGTTGCAATAGATAATCTTCAGATTCTTGAAACCGGAGAAATTCTCCGCCACTTTCCGGTTAGCAGTCTGTTCCGATTTAGGAACGGAAATTCCATAGCCGTTATCTTGTATTACAAAAATAACAGGAAGCCGTTCGAGGCTGGCACCGTTGATGGCCTCATAGACAAATCCTTCGGAAGTCGCCGATTCTCCATGCGAGGTGATAGCCACTCCTTTATGCCCATAATATACCATTGCTCTTGCCACACCCACCGCATGAAGGTCATGTGTTCCTGTTGCGGAAGAGATGTTCTCGATATGCCATTCAGGTTTGGCAAAATGGTTCGACATATGACGTCCTCCGCTTCCGGGATCTGTTGCCTTTGAGATACCGTTCAGGATAATTTCCTCTGCAGTCATTCCGGCAGATAGTACGGTCAGCATATCCCGGTAATAGGGAAACAGGAAATCTTCGCCAAGAGTAAAGACTTGCCCGATGGCCAGTTGGATTCCATCATGTCCCGCATAGGGAGCATGGTAAGACCAACCTAGAGATTGCAATAAGTAAGACGGCGCCTTCTCATCCAGCGCACGCCCTAATGTCATCAGATGATACCACTTCTTCAAAGTTTCGACATCTGTATTTTTTATATCATACTGTCTCATAGTTAATGAAGTTCTTAATGAATAAAATAATCGGTTATCAACCTTTCCAGTTTTCCAGGTAATCAGCTATAAAATGGAGGAAATTCCCTCCCAGCATTCCATCCACTACACGATGGTCATAAGACAAAGAAAGGTACATTTTATGACGGATAGCAATCGTATCCCCCTCCGGAGTCTCTACAACAGCAGGTTTCTTTTCAATATAACCTACACCCAGAATGGCAACCTGAGGCTGGTTAATGATAGGGGTTCCAAACAAACTCTTGAATGTACCGAAGTTAGTAATAGTAAACGTACCACCGTCAATATCATCGGGCAGCAATTTATTGTCCCTCGCCTTCAAAGCCAAAGAATCAATGGCAACAGCCAATCCGTTCAGACTCAGACGGTCGGCATCATGTACTACAGGCACAATCAGATTTCCATCGTTCAAAGAAACGGCAATACCCACATTGATATGTTTCTTGAAGAGAATATTGTATCCATCCACCGATACATTCACCTGCGGATAGGTTGCCAATGCTTTCGCTACGGCTTCCGCAATCATAGGCATATAGGTCAACTTCACACCTTCACGACGGAAGAAAGCATCTTTGTTCTTCTCACGCCAAATTACTAACCGGGTGACATCCACTTCGACCACATTGGTGACATGCGGAGATACTTTCTTGGACATGACCATGTGGTCGGCAATAATCCGACGGACACGATCCATCTCCTTCACTTCTACTCCCGACATTGCGACAGGGGCAGCAGATTTAGGTTCAACCGGAGAAGATTGAGGACTTACAGATTCAGAAGGAACGGTAGCAGACGTTTTATTACTTCCTCTTTTCTTTTTATCAATATAATCTTTAATATCTTTCTTACTCAGCCGTCCTTCATAACCGGTTCCCTGAATAGAGTCCAGTTCTTCCTTAGAAATCTTCGCTTCTCTTGCCAACTGAATGACAACGGGAGAATACCAACGTTCTTCCTCCTCTTTTACGCTTTCTTCATGGATAATCTCTTCGTCAGATGTAGCTTCACCATCCAAATTAATAATAGCGACCACCGTACCCACCGCTACGGTATCTCCTTCTTTATATAAAATATCAACAACCTTTCCCGCTACCGGAGAAGGTATCTCAGCACTTACTTTAGCTGTATTCACTTCAAAAAGAACATCATCTTCCTGAATCATATCACCCACTTTCACAGACCAGGAAACGATCGTCCCTTCTGTTATACTCTCGCCCAACTTAGGCATTTTTATTTCGAATCTTGACATAGACAGTAATTTTATTTATTCAACCTTGATATAGTAGAACAATAGGTTGAAATAGAAAGTTTTATGTTAAGGTATTTTTAATATCCATTCATCCCGCATATACTTCTCTTTCCGAAGCCGGTTGACAATCCTCCTCTCCTCCTCACTGAAGGAACTGACCACCTGTGACCGGCTGAAATAGCGAAAAGCCTCTTCCTTGAAATCGTCCACGCTCCCCCTCGATACGTGTCTACGGATATTTGTCACTTCACTCCGAACCGAAGGAACAGCGTATGTGGAAGATATTCTCTCTTTATTTCCCTCTTCATTGAACAATGATTTAGGATTTAATGCCTTATTTAATGCGGTGAGGTCTGTATCATAAAGCAAAGTACAATGATATAAAACCCGGTTTTTATGTACACACTGCGCACTTCCCGATATTTTTAATCCATTCAGATAGATTCCCAACCGATCGTCCCCCTTTGCCATTATCCCCATAGCAACCAGAAAATCCAGTGTCCGCTGAAGATAAACGGTAAAATCGGGAAAACGCGAAGCTTTTTCAATAAACGTCAGATTGACATTACCCAAATCATGATACACTGCTCCTCCACCCGAAAATCGACGGGCTATATGTATCCGTTTCCGCTCTACCCATTCCCGATCCACCTCTGCCTGCAGGCGTTGATGTTTTCCTATCACAACAGAAGGAGTATCCTGCCAAAGCATAAAAACATCTTCGTTTCCCTGTTTCAGCAAGTATTCTTCCGCCGCTAAATGGAAGTAAATATCAGTAGACGGACTATATATACATCGAATCATAGATCGCAGAAGTCAAAACATAATCTCATGATAAATCTCTCCGACCGTAGGATGTGGAAATACTGTCTTCTGAAATTCTTCTACGGTATAACCTTTTTGAATAGCAATTCCTGCTATCACAATCAATTCCGATACCGGATTCCCTAGCATATGACAACCTATGATTTTTCCTTTTTCGTCCTGAATCAATTTACAAAGTCCGTTGCCTTGCTCATTCTCCGCCACAAATCGTCCGGAATAAGCCATCGGTAACTTCGAAACACGATAAGGAATCCCCTGTTTGATCAGTTCTTCTTCTGTCTTTCCTACTCCTGCAACTTCCGGATTAGTATAGACGACACCCGGAACACACTCATAATTCATTCGGTCTTCTACTCCCAAAATATGATTGATAGCAACTTCCGCTTCCCGAATGGCAGTATGTGCCAACAGGGAATAACCTGTTATATCCCCGCAAGCATACACCCTAGGGTGAGATGTCAGCAAATGTTCATCCACTTTCACTCCGTTACGCAGAAGTTCGATATTCAGCTTATCCAATCCTACACCGGAGAGATTCGCTTTACGCCCCACGCTAAGCAATAGCTGTTCGGCTTCAATAGTCGAAGTTTTTCCATCTTTCTCTATCACCACTCCATGAGGATTCACCTCCACCACCTTCGTATTCAAATAAAAAGTAACTCCTCTTTTGGTATATTCGGAACGAAGCATACCACTTGTCTCCTTATCCATCACCCCTAGAATTTCAGCCATCATTTCCACTACATGAACTTTCACGCCCATGCTATTAAAGAAAGAAGCAAATTCCATCCCTATTACACCGCCACCTATAATAACCAAAGTCTTAGGTAGCTGCTTTACTTCCAAAGCCTCTTTGGAAGTCCAATAAGCGGTTTCCGATAATCCCGGTATCGGAGGTATTACCGTATCAGAACCGGTACACACCAACAGATATTTTACAAAGTAGGTCTCACCACTGCAAGAGATGTGAATCTGCCCGTCCTTCTCCCCTTCTATGAAAGCCTCTTTCTCTACAATCGTCACACCATAAGAGTTTACAGTCATCTTCACACCACCTGTCAACATCTTCACCGTCTTATCTTTACGGCTCATTATTTTAGACAAATCAAAGGAAGGAGATTCAGCAGAAACTCCATATTTGGAAGCAGCCTTAACACTATCCAGTATTTTAGCAGAATACAATAAAGTCTTAGTAGGAATACATCCTTCATTCAGACATACTCCCCCTATTGCCTTTTTCTCGAAAAGAACAGCTTTCAATCCGTTTGCACCTGCCCTTTCGGCAGCCGTATAACCGGCCGGGCCTCCACCAATAATAGCTATATCAAAGTTCATAATCGTATATTTTTAATAATAATACGATTATAACAAATAAGAGAAGAGATAAGTTGTTTGAAAAAGAAACAGCTGCTATTTTATTGTCAGCTTCTTGAGATCTTCCAATGTACCGTTGAAGACATTCAGATCCACCTCTTCTTCAATGCCGGGTACATTTCCCACATCCGTATGTTGCCAGAAATCCCATTTACCTTGATATTTCACAGAGTCCACATAATAGTGGGCAATCCAATAAGGATATGCGTTAAAGATAGAATCGTCCAGATAACGAGTTTTAAATTTATAAGAAGTATAAAGAATAGGTTTTACCCCATAATAAGCCTCCACACGGTCGAGCCAGCGCTTGATACCTTGCTGCAATTCTGTCTTATTCTTTCTTCCGGTCACTTCTACATCAAGCACAGGGGGCAAATCTCCGGTATCCAGTTTTACCGTACGAATAAAAAAGTCGGCTTGCTTCAAAGCATCTGTACTCGGAATATAAAAATGATAAGCTCCACGTATAAATCCATGATTACGCGCATTGGCAAAGTTTGCCGAGAAAGTAGTGTCACCATGATCGCCTCCTTCTGTCGCCTTCATAAAGACAAAATGCAAAGGAGTCACTGTCTCCTTGTTTTGCCGAAGTTTCTGCCAGTCTATTTTTCCCTGATAATGAGAAACATCAATTCCATGAACATCGTAGCCGTCAGGAATACAAACTCCATATTCTTTTAATCCGTGGCAAGGCTTCCAACGATAAGCATAAGGGCGAATAAAGAAATAATAGAAAGCAACAGAGAAACAACCCACAATCAGTACTGCCAGAATATTACGCAACCAGACAGGCATACCATGGCTCATCTTCATCTGCACCCTTTTCGGGGCACGGGAAGATTTAGAAGAAGCAGTTCCCTTTTTTCGAGTGGCGGAAACCGTCTTTTTCTTCTGAACTGCAGCTATCGGATTATTACGTGACGACAAATGACTGAATGATTAAGGGTTAGTGAAAAACGATGAACGATAATCTGTCATACGACACCTACCGTCCATCGTTAATTTATTATTTACCGTTAATCGTTAACCGCTAACAGTTAAGATTATTTCTGTTGTTCCAACTGCAAAGTCTTTGTTGCCTGGTCGCAAACTTCCGTAGGACCAAAGTACTGAATCGGACCCGGATATACATAATCCGTTTCAATAGCCCAACGGTCACGTTGTGCGGCAAATGCTTTGAAAGGAGCACCATCCAGTTTTACCAATGCTTTCTGGATAACCGGTTTCATTTCACCGTGACGGCGTTCCATATTCATCATCATTGTGATAGGCACACCACCTGCAATCCATTCGGCAGCAGGAGCAGTGGTATTGCGTACAGAAGACATATAACCTGTCTTACCGTTAGCAATCAGCATAGAAGCTGTGTAACCCAAAGAATAGCAGTAATCTGCATCGAAGTTTGACGGAGCAGCGCAACGTCCTTCGTAACCGAAGAAGTGGTGCTGAGCAGCAAACTTACCTACATACTTACCTTCTTCTTTCCAAGCCGCCAACTTCGTAGCTACCATTTCAGACAACAGTTTTTCTGTTTCGATCAATGATACCTGAACGTTTCCATGAGGGTCACGGTCCAAAGTTAACTGACGGGCAACACCTTCCGGCAGACTTGCATAGATAGCAGAGTTCTCCGGAGAAAGTTTGCGGATGATATAATCACGCTGGTGAGACTTTTTAATCTGAGCGAATTCTTCTGCATTAGCAGCCAGGAAGTCATTCAGCTCAGCAATCAGACGTTTCATAGCCGGAATGAACTCAACCAAACCTTCAGGAATCAACACTGTACCGAAGTTATGTCCCTGTGCGGCACGTTCTGCCACTACTTTAGCGATGTATGTTACCACGTCATCCAAAGACATATCCTTAGCTTCAACTTCTTCTGAAATGATACATACGTTCGGTTGTACCTGCAAAGCGCATTCCAATGCAATGTGAGAAGCCGAACGACCCATCAATTTGATGAAGTGCCA
>UMBU01065854.1_pt1 | contig 34374 bp, 17 predicted proteins | sample 1964051 | NCBI WGS metagenome assembly UMBU01 (sample SAMEA4835949, study PRJEB28245) | human gut metagenome | biome: gut microbiome; material: fecal sample | place: Denmark | collected 2008
ATGGTTTTATCCTGCTGATACTATTCACCTTGTTTACTTCTTTCATCGCATATACCTTTATGGAGCCGATTCTACTTTTTACAGGTGCTTCAGAAAATACATTGGAGTATGCGGTCGACTATCTTTCTATCTATTTATTAGGAACTATCTTCGTAGAAATATCCACAGGATTAAATTCTTTTATCAATGCACAAGGGCGTCCTGCTATCGCCATGTATTCGGTATTAATAGGAGCACTGTTGAATATCGTCCTCGACCCGATTTTCATATTTGGACTCGATATGGGAGTAAAAGGCGCGGCTCTGGCTACAGTGCTTTCACAGGCATGTAGTGCAGTGTGGGTTTTAACTTTCCTTTTCTCCCGACACGCCTCTCTCCCTTTGGAAAAACGTTATATGGCGTTGAACCGGAAGATAATACTTTCTATATTTGCTTTGGGCGTATCACCGTTTATTATGGCAAGTACCGAAAGCCTGGTTGGCTTTGTTCTGAACAGCAGCCTGAAAGATTTTGGAGATATTTATGTCAGCGCATTGACCATTCTGCAAAGTGCGATGCAATTCGCAAGTGTCCCATTAACCGGATTTGCGCAAGGGTTTGTTCCTATTGTGAGTTATAATTATGGGCACGGCGATAAACAACGTGTCAAAGACTGTTTCCGTGTCGCATTGATGACCATGTTCTCATTCAACTTACTGCTGATGTTGTTTATGATTCTTTTCCCCTCAACAGTAGCTTCCGCCTTTACGAGTGATGAAAGACTGATAGAAACAGTCCGCTGGACAATGCCTGTTTTCTTGGGTGGTATGACTATTTTCGGATTGCAACGAGCCTGCCAAAATATGTTTGTAGCCTTGGGACAAGCAAAAATTTCTATTTTCATAGCCTTGCTGCGCAAAGCAATTCTGCTGATCCCATTGGCATTGATATTGCCACACTTTATGGGGGTAGCCGGTGTATATGCGGCTGAAGCAATATCCGATGCGACAGCGGCAATTTGTTGTACTTTGTTGTTCTTTTGGCAGTTCCCCAAAATATTGGGAAAAATCCAAAGGAGCACTTTGCGCATAAGCTAAATTTCCTGATGTTTATCCATAAATAGAACTAGTTATGTAACTGCTTACGTATTTTTGCGAAAAATGTTTGTTCATATTATAAAAAGCTAATGTATTTCCAAAGTAACTCTCATGGAAAGTGGTCGTCTCATCATTATTTAACAAGAGAAACACTATGATATATCAGTCTTTCTTAAACCACCTGTAAAACCATTTGCCCACCTTCTCATAATGCCGGGTTTCGGTATCAGTGTATAGTTTAGAAAAGAATGACGTATCTAATGGTTCTCCCGATTGGTTAGGATATAATACGATTAAGCTATTGTTGGAGAAGTATTTGCTAAGTTGTCTCGGTAGTTTCTCAAAAGAACTGTCGTAAGAAAGAGTTCCCGGTCGTGCGCTGATAATGACTAATAAATGGTCGTAGCTTACTTGTCCTGTTAATACCAGCAAGTCATTCCAATCTTCCAATAGAGAGAAATCGGTCAGCACCTGTTTATGCTTTTTCTTTATCAATGTTTGCAGGCGGGCGGTTGTCTTCTCATTTGCAAAGAAATGTACCCGGCAACCGAGGGTACTTCCCATCCGGCAGAAATGTTCCATCCAACGGGGAAAGCCGGATTCATATTCTGCTTTCGGTGGGACGGCTACGACAATCCGTTTAAGCGTGTGAACCGGTATCAGGAATTTGGAAATAATAAGCTCACAGTTCAATCCTTTCAGCAGGTGTTCGGCAAGTACACCGAAAAATGAATCCGTGATGTTTGCCTTGTGGTGCAACCCGGTGATAATGCTTGTTATCTCATTCTCTTTGGCGGAATGGATAATGCCGGAAGCGATATTCAAGTCATAACGGGTAATTTGTCTCAACGGGACGTTGACCGCTGTCGTCATCATAGCCGCTTTTTCCAGATAACGTTTGCTCCGCATTCTCAGATTGTCGGAAGTGTTATCATCATTGATTACATTGATTGCCAGTAGATTATCTTTCAATTTCGGGTCACGTATAACTAAAGAAAGATTTACCATATCTTCGATGGTGTTCGGATTGTTAAGAGCCACTAAGATCTTTTCCGTTTCTGTTGCCGAAGAGGTTTTCTCCGGTTCAGAGTCGTCTATGGCAACCTTCTTGGCTGCCCGTTCCGTTATCAGCGAACTTACCACACAGGTTACCAGAATCAGTAGTACCGTTCCGTTCAGTACATCGTCATTCAGCAGGCGTTCTCCTCCGGGCAGGATAATGTTATATCCCACCAGCACGGCCGCCAATGTAGCCGCCGCTTGTGCGGTACTCAGCCCGTACATTAGCTTTCGCTCAAGAGCAGACATCTTGTAGATCTTCTGCGTCAGCCAACAAGCGATCCATTTGCCGGTCAGAGCCATTATAATCATTACGGCAGCCACTTTCAGCGCATCTCCGTGCCCGAAGATGACGCGCAGGTTAATCAACATTCCCACTCCGATAAGAAAATAAGGAATGAAAAGCGCATTGCCGACAAATTCCAGATGATTCATTAAGGGGGAGACGTGCGGAATGAGCCGGTTTAATACCAAGCCTGCCAGGAAAGCCCCTAGAATCCCTTCCATACCTACGAACTCCATCAGTCCTGCTCCCAAAAAGACCATAGCCAGGACGAAAATGAATTGCATTACATTATCATTGTACCGATGGAAAAACCAGCGGCCGACACGTGGAAAAACGTAGATAATAAACGCACCTAGAAAGATGACTTTTATTACCAGCCAAATCCAGAACAGACCACCTGTCTCCCCTTTGAATAGTCCGCCTACAACGGCGAGAACCAACAGTGTGAGTGTGTCCGTCACTGCAGTTCCTCCTACCGCGATACTTACGCTGCGATGGCGTGATACGCCAAAGCGTGTGACAATGGGATAGGCTACAAGGGTATGTGATGCGTACATACTGGCCAGCAGTACGGAAGTGATTACACTGTATTTCAGGTACGATACATTTGCCACAAATCCTATTCCTATGGGTACGATAAAAGCCAGTAATCCCAATACTAACGCTTTGTTTCGTGTCTCCTTGAAATCTCCCATATTCATTTCAAGGCCTGCCAGAAACATGATGTAATAGAGGCCGACTTTCCCGAATAGCTCGAAACTGCTGTCGCGTGCCAGAATATTGAAGCCGTGCTCGCCAATTGCCAGTCCTGCCAGGATCATTCCTATAATATGCGGGATACGCAGTTTGTTCAATAGGATAGGGGCAAACAATATAATAAGGAGTACAAGGAGAAATATCCATGTAGGGTCGGTGATAGGGAATGTTAAATCAAGGCCAATCCAATCCATAAGTTGATAAGTTCGTAATATTCTTCGCGCAAAATAACTTAAAAAAAGTCTTTTAAAAAAGCATTCGTTGATAAAATACTCCTTTGTACCATATAATCTGTATCTTTGCTTCCGATTTAAACCAACTAACAATTTAGAAAAATGAAAACAGCGTTATTGGCATTAGGAGTTTTGTGTATTATGGGCAGTTGCTCGTCGGAGATGAAAAGCTCCAAAGGGATTGTTTGCGATGCGTCAATGAATACGGTATCCATTGTTACGGATAAGAATGATACGCTTTCGTTTAGTACGATGGATGCGAACAAGGAACAAGTCGACGGTTTGCTTCTGAATGATACATTGGAAGTATTTTATGCAGGGAAATATACACCGGGAATGCAGGCTTCCAAATTGGTTCAATATCCGCAGGCTCCCCGATTGGGCGGTGACCGTGATGAGCACGCTTGTATCGGTTCTGCTGGATACGTATGGTGTGAAGTACAAAAAGACTGCATCCGTTTATTTGAAAAAGGTATTCGTACAGAGGCAGTTAACGGAGGCGAGACTTCTGCTTTTATCGTTTTCAGCCCCGATTCCACACGTGCTGAACTCTTCTTCTCGGATAAGCAACCCAATGAAATACTGGAAAGACGTAGTTTGCCGTCGGGTGGCTATGCGTGGAATGTAGAAGACGATGATACAAAGAATGTGCGACTGGTGGACGGCTTATGGACAATCAGTCAAAGGGGTGATTTGATTTATACTCAGAAAGCTGAGAACAAATAATCGCTAATAAGTTAGATATTGAGAGTTCTCAATGTAATTGCATTATAAATGTATTAGCATTGAGAGTTTTTCATATGATATTTTAAGCATCTTGTTTCTTGATTACGGTTGTAATGCAATCGTACTATTTAATTCTCTTTTAAGAAAAATATTATTGTATTGAGTATATTATTTCATCATCCGTATTGTATTTAAAAGGACGAATGATGAAATATATTATTGGAAGTTTATGCTTTGTTTGGGTAACGATCAATGCCATGGCGCAAGTATCGGAAACCAGTTTTGTGAATCCGCCCCGTGATGCACGCCCCAATACCTATTGGGAATGGATGAATGGAAATATTAATGAGGAAGGGTTAACAAAAGACCTCGAATATATGAAGCGTGCCAACTATGGCGCTGCTATGATTTTTGAAGCCGGAGTAGGTATTCCACGTGGTTCGGTGGATTATAACTCTCCTCAATGGAAACAGGCTGTTTTGCATGCGGTAAAAGAGGCCGAACGATTGGGGCTTGGTCTGTCTATGCATAATTCGCCGGGATATAGCGGAACGGGCGGGCCATGGATTCCCGTAGAATGCTCTATGAAGCAACTCGTATGGACAGAAACTTTTGTTGATACTAACCGAAAGGAAATGGTGGAGGTGGATCTTCCACAACCTCTTTCAAAAATGGAATTTTATAAGGATGCGGCTATTTTGGCATACCCTTCTTTATCTTTTGAAGGTACATCATTTCATTCGTTAGTACATAGGGTTACTTTGAACGGGAAAACAATCAATAAGGAGATACTATCGGATAATAATCTGAATACTCAATTTCGAATGGAGAATAAACAGAGTATTCTTATTGAGTTGAGGGAACCGTTTACGGCACAGGCTGCCACCGTTTATCGGGGAGAGCGTGAAGAACCATTGGATCCTCATGACGGACCACGTGACTATTCTCCCCAATTGAATCTGGAAGTATCCGATGATGGAATAAACTTTACTAATATCGGACATTTCAATTGTCCGCCTCTGCGTGCTATGGACCCGCCCGGTACACTCTCTTTTGCTCCTGTAAAAGCCCGCTATTTCCGTATAACCACTAATAGAGGAACTAATTTAGCAGAAGTAGATTTTCATTCTTCTCCTCGTTTGGAGAATTATGCGGCAAAGATTAATTATGTGAATGCACCGGTCTCATTGAAAGATAATCGGCAGAAGGTGACTGAATTCATAAGGCCTGGACAAGTTATTAATTTGACAGATAAGATAGATGCTGGCGGACATCTGAAATGGAAAGCTCCCAAAGGTAAATGGACAATTGTACGTATTGGTTATACTACGACAGGGGAAGTCGTAGCTGCTGCTCCTGAAAGTGGTGTCGGACTGGATTGTGATAAATTCAGTAAAGAGGCCTTGGATAAACATTTTGATTTATTTGTAGATCCCTTGTTAGACATACTGAAACCATGGTGCGGCACTACGTTAGAGGCTCTGGTGGTAGACAGTTGGGAAGCGGGAAAGCAGAACTGGACAGAAGACTTGCCTGCATATTTTAAGAAAAAACGCGGTTATGATATTATGCCTTATCTGTTGGCTGTGACAGGACGTATTGTGGGGAGTGTAAACGATACAGAACGATTTCTTTGGGACTTCCGGCGTACACATACAGATATGTTTTTGGAGAATTACGTAGAACACTTCAAAGAACGGGCAGGGCGTTATGGCTTGAAATATGCCGGAGAGGCTTACGGAGATGGTAATTTTGAGAGTCTTGAAATGGCTGCCCGGCAGGATTATCCCATGAGTGAGTTTTGGACTCACTATGTATATGGGAATATTTCGACAACGATGCTGGCTTCTTCGACCGGGCATATATGGGACCGGCAATTGATTGCTTGTGAATGTTATACGGGAACACCATTTAATAGTAAGTTTACTGAACATCCTTATGGTATGAAAGCCCTGGGAGATTATATCATGACAGCAGGGGTAAACCGCTTTGTTTATCATGCTACTACGCATCAACCTTATACAGGTAATCAACCCGGTAATCTGATGACTATGGGACCTTTCGGTACTCATTTAGACCGCACTTCTACTTGGGCTGAACAATTCGCGGCATTAAATCTCTATAACGCACGTTGTGCTTATATGCTGCAACAAGGAAAATATGTTGCGGATGTGCTTTACCTAAAAGATGAAGCCATTTCTGCTGGAGTAAACAATTATAATATGACTTATCCTGTCACTCCCTACGGTTACCGTTGGGACATAACAGGGGTGGAAGCGCTGCAACAACGTTTGTCCGTGAAAAATGGAAGAATAGTCTTACCGGATGGCATGAACTATAGTTTATTAGTAGTAACTCCGATGGAACGTACTTCTCCTGAAACATTGAAACGTATTATTGAATTGGTGAAACAGGGAATGAAAGTAATGTTAGTGGGAAATAAACCAATAGGCTACTTGGGACTGAATGCACAGAAAGATAAAGAAGTCCGTAATTTGGCCAATGAATTATGGAATGCCACTGTTTTAGGAGAAGGATATGTTTATCATCAAGGTGAATTAGAGGATATTCTTCTGAAACATGAAAAGATACAACCGGATTTCTCATTTATCGCAAAAAATAAGGATGCGCAGATTCATTTTATTCATAGGAGAGTAAATGGAGATGAGGTTTATTTTATAACAAATCATCGCCGTCGTCCCGAACATTTAACAGTAACTTGTCGTGTGTCCGGGAAAGTTCCGCAGTTATGGAATCCTGAAACAGGAAGTACCGGGCTTCCGGTTATGTATGAAGAGAAAGATGGAATGACAAAGTTTAATCTTTGTCTGCAAGAAAGCGGTTCTGTTTTTGTCGTATTTCGTAGTGGTACAGGAAAGTCAACAGAGATTGTCGACATAATTCCGGAGCCGACTACAATTCATACAAAGAATGGTGACAGAACTTATGGACAGGGATATGATTTTCATTCTACCTTTACTATTTCTCTATGGGCGAAGCCGGAAACTTTTGCTATGGCGGGACGAGGATTTCTTGTTTATCCGGATTATGGGGAGGATAATCAGGCGCAAGTTGGAATATCGATGGGACAAAATGGTGTCAGTGTATATGAATGTAATAAGAACAGGCAGTTGGTGTTAGAGTGCAAAGAGCCTGTCCAGGGATGGACACATGTTGGGTTGATCTATAAAGAAGGAGTTCCTAGTCTGTATTTGAATGGGAAGTGTGTAGCTACCGGTAAGAAGTCTATCTATAATTGTCGCCCATCATTAGATGTGCCAATGGGAGAAGAACAGTATATTGCCAGCTTCGAAGGAGATCAGACTAAGACGGAAGTATATGATTATGTACTCTCCGAACAGGATTTTGAGAATATGGTAATTGCGGGACTACCTTTACCACGACATAAGGGGACAATGTGGAGACTTTTAGATGGAGAGTGGATTGTGCAATTTCCGGAATGGAGTAAAGCTCCTGCTGAAGTTGCATTGTCAAGTTTACAGTCTTTGCATAAGCATCCGGATTTTAATGTAAGGCATTTCTCTGGTACTGCCACTTATGTGAAGAAATTCATGTTAACATCCAAAGAGTTGAAGATGGTAAAAGGAAAGCGATTGAACTTGAATTTGGGGCGACTGGAAAATATAGCTGAAGTAAGCGTAAATGATTCTGATTTTGCATTATTATGGAAAGCTCCCTATTGGACGGATATTACAGAAAAACTAAAAGTCGGCGAGAATAAAGTGGTAGTAAGAGTAACCAATCTTTATCCGAATCGGATGATTGGTGATGAATATCTTCCTGAAAAATATGAATATGACAAGTATGGAAGTTTGCAAAAGTTCCCCGAATGGTACTTAAAAGGAGAATACAATCAGCGGGAACGAGTATTATTTGTGCCATGGAAACATTATCATAAAGATGATCCCCTGTTGGAATCAGGTTTATTGGGGCCGGTTCGTTTATACATAGAATAATAACTGCATAATAATGGATTTTAGCTGTACTTGGTTCTTTCCAGGCAGCTAAAATCTTTTTTGTATGCCCTGAATAAAGGCTTTTACGGTTTTTTGGTTATATTTGCTCCATATAATCTACAGATTTAAGAAAATGCATGCCCAAATGAAAAACATATTAAAATATATTTTAACGTGTATCCTTTTGTCTGTTTGCATAACTGTTGCTTCACAATCCTATACATTTCGTGGACTATCCATTACAGAGGGATTGTCAGAACTCATCGTAAATGTCATTTATAAAGATTCTCTGGGATTTGTATGGTTGGGCACAGAAAATTCGTTGGAACGTTTTGACGGTATTCATATTAAACATTATCCGATTATTGATGCTGGCGGAAAATCTAAACGTGTGAATGCTATTGTCGAAATGCCGGGTAATGATGTGTGGATGGGGAATAATATGGGACTCTGGCGGTTAAACAAAGATAAGGATACATTTGAACCTGTTGCCCGTGAGATGCTGATTGCACCTGCTTATTCACTACTGCACGATGGAAAAGGAACTTTATATATTGGTTCCGGTGAAGGCCTATACATCTATAAAGATGGGGGATTTCAGCAGATTCTGTTGGATACTAATTTGTTGTCGGAAGCCAATGTGATAACTGGATTGACGCAGGGGAAAGATGGTACCGTGTGGATGGCAACCAAAAAAGGACTCTACTCATTGCGATTTGTCAATGGGAAGGAAGTAATATCCCGTTATCTCTTGGAAGGTGAACATTCCTGTGCTTTTCATAATATAGTTTACATGGATTCTATGATTTATTTGGGAACGATGGGGCAGGGGATTATCAGTTTTGATATTCGTACAGAAAAATCAGAGAATTTTGTTGATGTAGGATGCAATGTTATTTCTTCTTTATCCGGTGATGAAGGTAAAAAGTTACTTTATGTGGGAACGGATGGAAATGGAGTACATTTTATCTCCACAGAGGATAAGAAAATAGTTCGTTCCATACGTCATGAAGTGGGGAATGAAGAATCAATACGTTCTAATTCAGTCTATTCTGTACTGGTGGATCGGGAAGGAGTCATTTGGGTTGGCTTTTTTCAGTTAGGTTTGGATTATACTCTTTATCAGAATGGTCTCTTTGCTACGTATGCTTATCCTCCCTTTTTTACTTCCCGTGACATGTCCGTTCGTACGATTGCTATTCATGGGAGTGAGAAATTGATCGGTTCTCGGGATGGGCTTTTTTATATCAATGAACGAAAAGGCATTTACAAAAGTTTTAATGTGCCTCAGTTACGTTCCAATATGATATTTTGTACTTTATATTATCAGGGAGAATATTATGTGGGTACTTATGGCGGGGGGATGTATATACTTAATCCGGAAACACTGACTATACGCGATTTCGAACCGGGTGAGTCATTTCCTTTTGTAAAAGGACATATTTTTTGTATCAAGCAAGATGGTGAAGACAATCTTTGGATAGGTACTTCAGCAGGAGTTTATTGTTATAAAGATGGTAAACAGATTGCCCATTTTACAAAGGCAAACTCAAAACTGCCGGATGATAATGTATATACCATCTTTTTTGATTCTACTCATAAGGGCTGGATGGGAACGGAGAATGGTTTGTGTATTTGGGATTCTTCTTCCAAGACATTGCGGACAGATATTTTTCCTGAAGAGTTTATTCATAAAGCGAAAATCAGAAATATATATGAAGATTCAGATCATAATCTTTATTTCTCTCCCGATAAAGGACCTTTATTCATATCAGATTTATCTATGAAGAAACTCCGGCATCTGCCTCCCACCAATCCTTTAGAAGGGAAAGATTGTATGTTCGTGATAGAAGATAATGATAAGTGGATATGGATTGGGACAAGCAATGGTCTGTTCCGTCATGATAAAAAAGGGACTTTTATACCTTATGCATTCGTTGATGGTATTCCGAGTCCCATATTTATTAATTGTCCGCCAGTGAAAGAAAATGATAGACTTTGGTTTGGTAATTCGAAAGGATTGCTTTATTGGGATATGACAAGGAAATCTAAAGTTAAGAAATTACCTTATCCTGTTCGGATCACTGATATATTAGTGAATGGAAAGTCTATTGAGAGTTCTGCTGTGCATCAAAATAGTGGGGTGTTTGAAGTAAAGCTGGATGCTTCTCAAAAGAATGTGACTTTTTGTTTATCTGACTTCAGTTATACGTCTCCTACTTTTATCTCTTATGAATATAAGTTGGAAGGGATAGACCAAGATTGGAAAACTTTGACCGGACAATCTGAAATAACCTATTATAATCTGCATTCGGGTAAGTTTAATTTTAAAGTGCGCCGCATGAATGATTATGAATCTGAAATAACCATGCAGGTTCGTGTAGCTTCATCTGTAGGGGTGTGGAGTATTGCAGGATTAGTGGTTATTGTATTATTAGGTGGCTTTGTTTATTATAGACAAAGAAATAAGAAAAGAGGAATTGTACAGGAGCTGCCAGTTATTGATATTCCGGAAGAAAGGAAACAGCATAATGACAAGCCTGTTTATGAGGAAAAATATAAAACGAATAAATTAAGCGATGAAGAATGTAGTCTTCTAAAAGAAAAATTAGAAAGGCTGATGTCTAAAGAAAAGTTGTACAAGAATCCGGATTTGAAAATTGGTGATCTGGCAGAAGTAATGGGTATGTCTCTTCATAATCTGTCCTATTTATTTAATTATTATATGAATTGTAAATACAATGATTATATTAATAACTGTCGTGTAGAAGAATTTAAGTCATTAGTAGGACAGGATGAGTATTCGAAATACACATTGGAGGCTCTATCAGAATTGTGTGGCTTTAATTCAAAAACATCTTTCTTCCGTAACTTCAAGAGGGTAGAAGGTGTTACTCCTAATGAATACGTTCGGAGTATCGGAAAGACTAATGAATAATCGGTAGTCAATGCTTTGAAAAAGAGTAATGAGGGTACCAAATTATAATTTGGTACCCCTTATGGGCTTTGCGTAATATGCTGATTTATAAGTAACTATTCTGATTGTTGGTGCATTTTTATAGGATGGTCTTTATCGCTTCAATTTTCTTATGGTTTTCTTTTTTGTGGTGTCTATATTTGCAGTCATCAAACTCAAAAGAAAGTTAGATATGAAGGACACTACCATGAAAAATAATCAGTTGATAATCGACTCTTATATGAGTTATCGTCAATCGGTATATTTGTATATTTATTGTAAAATAAATAGCAAAGAAGACGCAGAGGATATATCTCAAGATGTCTTCCTTCGTTTGATAGATTACAAGCAAATTCTTCGTGAAGACACAGTCCGCTTTTTTATTTTCACGATTGCCCGTAATCTGTTGACCGATTATTTACGTCATTATTATAAGAAGCAGGAAGTTACTTCTTATATTTATGACTTTGCGGTTACGTCAGTTAATGATACTGATAGCCGTCTTATTACGAACGACATCGCGATGCATGAACAACATTGTCTGACTTTACTTCCTCCTCAGCGGTGTATCATTTATAAAATGAGTCGTTTCGAGAATAAATCTTTGGACGATATTTCAAAAGAATTACAACTTTCTCGTCGTACAATCGAAAATCATTTGTTTATCGGTCGCAAAGAAATGCGGGCATATTTAAAGGATTGCGTTTAATCATATTACTTAATATTTAATGCTTATGGAAATAGGAACGAAAAAGAAAGAAGGCCTTTTAAAGCCTGAGTTTATTTTGGAGAATAGTGCAAAAATGCTTTTTTAGAACTATCATATTCAAACTTATGAAAAACCGAAAAGGATTAATGAATGATTTAAGGCCTAACAAGAAAGTGATTCTTGCGTTAGGATTGGTGTTGGGATTATTCCCACTACCGGATTTATGGGTAAATGCATCTGTGAATGACAGTCAGATTGTAGTTCAGGTGCAGAAAAAAGTGAAAGGTAAAGTTACTGACGGAGCAGGCGAACCTTTAATTGGTGTAAATGTAGCTGTAATAGGACAAACGGGAGGTACGATAACGGATATTGATGGTAATTATAGTATTGATGTTCCGAGTGCTGCTAAGTTGAAATTCAGCTATATCGGGTATGCCGATCAAGAAGTAACGGTAGGTAGTCAGAATGTATTGAATATCGTTTTGAAAGAAAGCACAGAAGTGCTGGATGAAGTAGTTGTTGTAGGTTTTGGTACACAAAAGAAAGAATCGTTAACGGGAGCGGTAACAGTCGTGAATTCAAAGGCTTTCATTGAAAAAGGTAATATGTCCAGCCCTTTGCAAGCCTTGCAGGGACAGGTTCCTGGTGTTATGATTACTCGTTCGTCTTCAGCACCAGGTGATGAAAGTTGGGGAATGAGTCTTCGAGGCTCTGTATCAGTGAATTCTACTGACCCTTTGATTATAATTGATGGTGTAGCATATACCAGTACGAATGATCTTCGTTTGTTGAATTCGAATGATATTGAATCTATTAATTTTTTGAAAGATGGTGCTGCAGCTATTTATGGTTCTCGTGCGGCTGGAGGAGTTGTTCTGGTAACTACTAAAAAAGGTAAGGAAGGAAAAACGAAAGTAGATTATAATGCCACTGCTACTTTGAAAGCTGTAGGATTAATGCCTGAAATGATGAGTCTGGAACAGTGGGCGGACGGACTTATGGCAACCTATCATAATGATAATCTTAATCATGATGCTTTTTATGCCTATGCCCAATTTGCAAAGGCCTTCAAAGGTCATTACCTTCAGAATAATAGCTCTAATTTTTTGGGATTTACAGATGTTGCCGACTATGTATTTGATGATAATGTCGATTGGCTTGGTTCTTTGTTTGGCAATACTTGGTCTACGGAACATAACTTGAGCATTACAGGGGGGACAGAACGTTCGTCATTTCGTATTTCGCTAGGTTATTTGTATGATGGATCAACGTTGAAGTATGGAGAGAATAATAATCAACGTTACAATTTCCGCATGAATAATACTTTTAAATTGACAAAGAAATTAACTTTGGACTCTTCTATTTCATATAATCGGCAGGAACAAGTTGCGCCAACCCGGATTGATGCAGCATTGTCGGCAAGTCTTATTCAGCCAGGAGTTCCGTTAGCAGCTATAAATGGCAAACCTTATCAATGGGGTAGTGGCGAAAGCAATGCTTCCCCTTTGGCTAAGGTGACTGATGGTGGTGAAAATAAACTTTCGGTTTCGGCAATAGGCATAAGCGAAACTTTAAATTATACGATTAATAGTTGGTTGACAGCAAATGCAAATCTAGGATATAATTCCAGTCAGGCTACCCGTGATGTAGTACAGAAGGCAATAACGTATTATAATTACTTGGAAACCGAAGAACAGCAGACGTGGCCTGCCCAAGAAAATTCTTTTTATAGACAAACTACCTCCAAGACCGATTTTTATTCATTCTCTGCTTACTTGAACGGACATAAGGCATTTGGGAAACATGACTTGAGTTTGACATTGGGTACACAATATGAATTTAATGAATATAAAACATGGGGAGTGAAAGTTAAGGATATTCAAGAGGGGCTTGAAATAGTTAATGGTTCTGGTGAAGTTACATTAAGTGGTGCTGGAAATAATGAGTCTTTAGACAAATATCAATACGCTATTCTTTCCTATTTTGGTCGTTTTAATTATGATTATGATGGACGTTATTTACTTGAACTACAGGGACGTTATGATGGATCATCTAAGTTCTTAAAAGAAAATCGTTGGAATTTCTTTTGGGGTGGTTCTCTTGGATGGCGTTTGAAGCAAGAAACGTTTTTACAGGATGCTGATTGGTTGAGTGATTTGAAACTCCGTCTTTCTTATGCAGAGGTGGGTAATCAAAGTGGTATCGGTAACTATGATGGAGTACAATTATATTCTCTACAGACTAATACAGGAGCATATCTTGCTGCTGATAAAGTTTCATTTATGAAGACTTCAGGTACCATGGCATCTACCACACGTACTTGGGAACGCATAAAAAACTATAATGTGGGGTTGGACTTTGGTTTTCTGAATGGGAAGTTGACTGGTAGTATGGATGTCTTTTTGAAACGCAATAATAATATGTTAATTCAAATTACTTATCCGGGTATACTTGGTGATAAAGCTCCTAGTTCAAATAGTGGGAAGTTTAAGAATTATGGATTTGACGGGCAACTCAACTATAATGATAAAATAGGTGAAGTTGATTATCATGTTGGTGGAACAATCTCTTTTGCACGCAATAAATTGGTAGATAATGGGGGAGTTACTGTGTTGAATTCCGGATATACATCTAAACAACAAGGTTATCCATTGAATTCGATATTTGGCCTTCGTTATGGTGGAAAGATACAGAATGAAGAACAATTGGCAGCTTATTTGGAGAAATATAATAATAACAATGGTATTAATATGCCAAGCAATTTGCGTGTAGGTGATAATATGTATTGTGATGAGAATGGTGATGGAATATTGGATGAGAAAGATTATATTTATTTGGGAAGTGATACACCGGAAATTTCATATTCATTCAATTTTGGAGCTTCATACAAGGGGGTTGATATAAATTTTATTTTTCAAGGTGTAGCCAATCGTTTTGTTTATCGTGATGATGGTAATTGGACAAAACCTTTTAATGCTAGATATCAGAACTCTACTACTGCTTCGATTGGGAATACGTGGAGTCCGGATAATGCTAGCGCATATTATGCACCTTATTCGGCAGATGGAAATATAAATAAGTATAATTATCAAGCATCTTCTTTGACTGCACAAGATGGACGTTATCTGCGATTGAAGAATGTAACTATAGGTTATACTTTTCCAACTAATCTGTTGAATAAAGTCAAATTCCTTTCAGGAGTGCGCTTTTATGTAACGGGAGCTGACTTATGGGAAAAAGTCAAAATAACTGATGGATGGGACCCGGAAGCTAAACGTGATGCTTCGGGTACGGCACGTTATCCTTTTACCCGTAATATAACTTTTGGTGCAAACTTAACTTTCTAAAATAACGGATATGAAAAAGAAACATTATATAACAACAGCTTTTTTGTCGGTTGCAAGCTTGTTTATGAGTTCATGTTTGGATTTGAATCCACTGGCTAGTGTAGGTGATAATTTGGCATGGGAAAAAGCTGATAATTTTCAGTTGTTTGCCAATCAGTTCTATTCATGGACACGTGATTTTCAATTATCAACAGACGACACGTATGGTAATGGAGTCAATGATGGACCTCATAGTGATTTTCGCTCGGATTTGATAGCTACTTCTACGCTTAATGTGTATAGTCAGGGAACAAATACTATTCCTGGTGAAGATAAAAATTATACAGCTTTATATCAGCGTATCTATTATACTAATTTATTATTGGAAAAAGCTCAATCTTTTGCTGATCAGGCTGCAATTGCAGTATCGGTAGCAGAAGCTAAGTTCTTTCGTGCTTATTTATATTTTGAATTGGTACAGATATATGGTGATGTCATTTTGGTTACGAAACCTTTAGATTTAAATTCGGGGGAATTATATAAAGCACGTGATAATCGTAGTGTTGTAATTGATCAGATTATCAAGGATCTGCAGGATGCGGCCATGAATGGATTACCTGAAACTGTTACAGAAAAAGGACGGTTAACAAAATATGCGGCTTATGCTATGTTATCTCGTGTTGCATTATATGAAGGAACTTGGCAAAAGTTCCATACCGGTGGCACATCGGCTACGGTTAATACTGAACGTAGTAGCGCTCTGCTTACTATTGCGAAAGAAGCAGCTTGGAAAGTTATTGAAAGCAGACAGTATCGGCTGTTCTACAATTCGACTCTAGGAACGGAAAGCTATCGTTATATGTTTATTTTGGAAGATGTGAAATGTAATCCTGCGGGTCTTACTAAATCGGATAATACAGAATATATTCTCTCTCGTCGTCATCGTGACGGTGACCAGTTAAGTGTGAATATAACTCATGCTATGTTTGGAAATGCAGTGCATCTGACACGTAAGCTGGCTAATATGTATTTATGTACTAATGGTTTACCTATTGATAATGTAGCTTCGACTGAATTGTTCAAAGGATATGCGAGCCCGGTTGATGAGTTTAAGAACCGTGATAATCGAATGGAAAATACATTTATGGTTTATGGAGAAAAGTATTGGGATAATAAGACAGCTCCTCGAAACTCTTGGGATGACAATGATTTGGCTAAGTGTATAATAGCCAACAACAATTGGATTTGCAAAGGTAGTGGTTATCAAAATCATAAATGGGCTGTTGAACGTAGTGTCAGTGATTACTATGAGACTATGGATTATCCTGTTATTCGCTATGCGGAAGTTTTGTTGAATTATGCTGAAGCGGTATATGAATTGGGTATCACAGGTACTGATTTAGATGAGGCTTTGAATAATTCGTTAAATTTGGTGCGTTGGCGTTCCAATCCAGATATGCCGGGATTAAGTACCAATTTGGTAGCTACTAACGGCTTGAGTATGAGAGAGGAAATACGTCGTGAACGTGCGATTGAGTTAATTTTGGAGGGATTCCGTATTGATGATTTAAAACGTTGGTATGTAGCTTCTACAGAAATGCCTCAAGTACAGCTCGGTGTGAAGTACATAGATACTTGGTTTGAGACAAACTGGTCTAAAATTACTAATACTTTAAGCGAGGGATGCTTGGTTTTGTATTCAGGTCGCACTTGGCAGGATAAGAATTATTTATATCCATTACCTTCCGATCAGTTACAGTTGAATCCTCAATTGGAGCAAAATCCGGGATGGGGAAATTAAATGTTTAATTAAAAAGAAAACTGTTATGAAAAAGATATTAAGATATGGACTTGTTTACCTGTTAGTAGTAACCATTTTGCCAATAATAAGTTCTTGTGGTGATGATGATATTTCATCAGATGTGACTGAGATTGTCTATCCTACTTATGTTTCCTTAGAGGTTCCTGATGATTTGCAAGAGTACATTTATACAGATGCCACAGGGGCGAAAACATTGCCAATGTTGAAAGGAAATACTGCTACATTAGAATATTCCATGTCCGATGATGCTACTTATCGGGATATAGTTTGGGAATCGAGTAATGCAGATGTGGCTACAGTAGATGAGAATGGTTTTGTTACGGCTGTAAGTGGAGCAGGAACTGGTTATTCTATTATTACTGTACATCCGGCAGTTTTTTTTAGTGGTAGTGGAATAGCTGGAACTCTGAAAGTATTGGTCTCGGATGAATTGGTTCCGGTTTCATCTGTTACTATTAATTATGAAGAACGTGATGAATATTATGAGGGAGATGTATTACAGCTTAATTTTGCATTATTGCCCGCAACGTCTACTTATAAAACGGTGAAATGGTCGACTTCTGACAGCGAAACAGCTACTGTTGATTTAAATGGAAAGGTTTCTTTCTTAAAATATGGAGATGTAACTATAACTGCTACTTCTATGGATGGAAGTGTCTCTGATTCAAAGACCTTCAATGTGTTGAGTGGTACTGCTCCTTCTTCAGTTTCGTTTATAAATACGGAAGATTTGCAACATCTTGCCTATGGACAGAAGATAAATCTGAAAAAGTATGTGAAAATGGAACCTGAATATGCTACTTTCTCTATGATTGAGTGGAGTGACACCGATGGCTTGATTAGTGTAGATGGTAATGGTGTAATGACTGTGAAATATACAGGTACAACAGCGGTAATGAAAATGACTGGACATACAATTGAACTAGTAGCTTCTGATCGTAATGGCAATAAACTTGGAACAGCTGAAGTTACAACAGACGGCGGACGTTTACTCTATAATTTTGGTGATGGACTAGCTCCATTTGTAATGCAATGGCAAAATGGTACTACTTATCATCAATATGATAAATATATACATTTTGATTTATCGGCTAGTGGTAGGCAGGATATAGCTTTGGCTTCTACGAATGGTGTAGGAGGGTATTATCTAAGCACCGCCAAGTATAAGTATTTTGCAATGAAAATGCGACGTCCCTATTATTACGATGAAGAGAATGGCTACAGTAGCTGTAAACCGGGTACTCCGGATGGTTGGAGATACAATAAGTTGGCTCTTAATATAACTCCGACAACTGTGGCCAATTTAGGGCATCAGAACTTCTCCAAAGAACTGGACATGAGCGGCAGTACTCCATCACTTGTTGATGTGAAATGGGATGGTCAGCCTAAAGTATATGTTTATGAACTTAATCATGCAACTTTACTTGAGGGCACGGATGCTGCTACCGGTTTGGTGGATCTAAAGAATTTGGATATAGTAGTAGCGGATTTGACGGGTGTATCTGAACAAACTTATGATATATATTGGATGGGTACATTTGATAGTCTGGAAGCTATTAAAGAATATTATGATGCTAATGAAGAATAAAAAGGAAATATTATGAAGCGGAATATATTAAAGAACTTACTATCTGCGGCACTACTTCTGGTAATGCTCGCATCCTGCCACGAGAATAAATTCGGAGTAGTTGATTTGACTCCGGATACTGCAGGTGGTGATGATACTGATTATGTCGGTGATGGTTTACAACATCCTTGTATGCTATTGACAAATGCAGACTTTGATTATATCAAAGGACAACGGGCGAAAGGGGAAAGCAATATCCAAAAAACAACATTCAATTGGATGACTCGCAGTGGCAATGAATTTGTGAAAACAACTTATTCACCCAGTCCCGTGAAGTACTTGGCGCGTCTGGATGCTACAAACTGGGGGAAATGGAATGAACGTTGGGTTGAAACAGGTTTCAATAAAGATGATTTTTATGAAGGTATACATGCTAATTATATGAACTTCTCACGTGACTGTGCAGCTGCCTTGGCACAAGCTATATTATGGAAAATCACTGGTGAAACGGCTTATGCTGCAACATCTATCAAAATACTGAATGCATGGGTCAGTACTTGTAAAGGCTATGTGACAAATAAGGCTGGGGAATTCATCGATCCCAATGAGAATCTAATAGCTTTGGAAATCTATCAAATTGCAAATGCTGCAGAACTGATGCGTGACTATGACGGGTGGTCAAGTGCTGACTTTGACAAGTTTAAGACATGGATGGTTGAGGTCTTTTATCCTCATAATACTTCTTTTATTGCACATAAAGGAGAAGCATGTCCAGTACATTCATGGTTTAACTGGGATTTAGCTAATATGACGGCAATACTTGCTATAGGTATCTTGACTGATGATAATGCTAAAATTAACGAAGCTCTGAATTATTACAAGTATTTAGGTTCCGGAAGTGGTTTCTATTTAAATGGTATTCCTTTCGTTCATTCTGATCCTGACAGTTCTGAAATGCTTGGACAGTGCCAGGAGTCCGGACGCGACCAGGGACATACAGCTCTTTGTGTAGGTATGTTGGCCATTTTTTGTAAAATGGCAGCCAATGTTGGTGAGGATTTACTAGCTTATGATAATTATCGGGCACTCTCTATGTTCGAATATTATGCCAAGTACAATGTTGGAGAGTCGGAAGCACCGGGTACAGATAATAAAGGCTGGGTGATGCAAGGTTTCAAATATGCGGCAAGTCAGGTTCCTTATGAAACACTTGAAAAGTGTACCAATACGAATACCAATGCAAAATGGCCGGAACTTTCGTATGAAGAAAAGCAGAATGGCAATGATACTCGTGGAGCTGTGAATCCTTCATGGGAGTTAGTTTGCCGTATGGCCGAGGATGCTGGTCAATCAGCTATTTACAGTACGTTGTTTCGTGATGCAATGAGGCAGAATGCTTCCCGTGGTAATTGTGATGGTGGTGCAGGTGATTACGGCCCTGATTCTGGTGGCTTTGATATCTTTGGTTGGGGCTCATTGCTTTATGCTAAATAATTCTTTATTTCTTCCTTATTAAGGATGATTTTTGAGAATTTATTGATTAAAATTCATTGTTTTAAGAGAAGGGCAAAGAACTAAGTCGTAAAAAACTTTATTTTTGCCCTTTGTAAGTTTCAAATATATTGGAATATACATAATATTATGAAGAAATTGCTGTTTATACTCTTTTGTTTTTGTCAGTTGGGTGTTTATGCTAAAGATGTTTTAATCTTTGGTAATAAACAGAGTGAGAAGAAACACGAACTAAGAGATTCTTTATCGGAAGCATATATCGGTGGTATGGGGGAATCTGCCCGGCGTATGTTGCCTGGTGAGAATCCCGATTGGCGGGGAGGTTCCATTAACTTTAAGATGAAAGTAAGCCCTGATAAGCAAAACTATTTTACAGTACGTTGTTGGGGATCGGAAAGTGATGAAACACTCATTCTTCTGTTTATTGAAGGGAAACAAATTGGTTATCGTCATTTGGGGGATATAGACTTATTGCATCGTGGCAATGGTCAAAAGCCTTTTTATGAACGTTTTTATTATTATACACTTCCCTTACCCCGTAAATATACGGATGGAAAGAAGGAAGTATTATTGGAAATGCGTTCGTATGGTCCAATCTGGGACTATGGCAATACGTTTGAATCTTATCAAAAGAATATGACTATGCCGACTATCGGTTTTTATAAGGCATATACTCATGAAGAGACGTGCTTTGTTCCGGATAAGAATGAAAAACAGGGAGCTTGTGATATAGCTTCTGCACCTGTACGCCCTCAACCGGGTATACTACTAATGGATACGGTGAAACAAATTGTTATTGATGAAATGAACCGTATCATGAAAAAGAAACAACCTCTGAATCAACAGGAGATTTGGTTTATTGCAGATGCATATTCTGTAAAATGGACTCCTGCTTTTCAGAATGCAGAAGTAATAAAGAAAGTCACTGAAGGCATTGATGCTCACTATCAGAAGTTTCTGGAAAATCCGGCTATCATTTACTCTGATCCGGGAGTGTATAATGGAGATTGGATGACTACGGCTATGTTGGCGCGTAGCATCCGTAAATTATGGAATGAGCTGAAAACGAATTTGGATGTTTCCTTGTCGGGTACAACAAGAAGAGCGGCTTGGTCCGAGTTAATGGATAAGTCCTGTAATTATGGCATCACTCACCGTCGCCATTATACGAATCAATCGATGATTATTGATCTGGCGGTTTATGAATGTAATAGAGCGCAAATGCTACTTGATGCAGATAAGGCTTTGCCTGAATACCAAACATTGAAATACCTGTATGAGTCTTTGGCCCTGGCACCTTGGATGGGGCGTGAGACTGCGAATGGACCGGAAAAAATGTTAGGAGATAACTATTGGCAGCTGACGGAGAAAGGACTGACTAAAGAACTGGGCTTTACAGGATATTATGGTGAGGTGCTGGATTGGATTATTGCTATATACGATGCAACCTGCATACCAGGAACCCAGGGAACGGGTGATGCCAAAATATATAATCAACTGATAAAGATGATGGATGCCCGCAATTTTTTCCGTTATCAGGCTTTGGATGAAGATGGATATAGATGTATGCGTGCAGAAGCTGTGGTAGGATGGCGTGATGGTTATCATTATCCAGGTGATATTACTTATATTGACCGTACACAAGGTTGGGGAGTCAGCCCATTTATGACGGCAGCGGCCACTTTACACCCTCGGGCAATTGGTATTTCTCAACAAATGTTAGATGATAACCAGTATTTTAATCAATTAAGAACTAAAATAAAAAGTTTTAGTGGTATTCGTGTTATTCAGAGTTATCTCCATGTGCCTGATGAGTATGAGTTGATTGCAGGACAATCTCCTGTTTCTTATAGATTGCCGACTTCACAAGGAATGCCTGATTTCGTTTTCAGTGATGAGGAGGACGGAGTTATAGCATTGAAGCATGGTGATGAAGTTTTATTTACTTCGCTCTATTGGCGGGCACGTATGGGAATCAATAACTTGGCAAAAGTACATTACATAACTCCTGTCATAGACCGCATTTCTACTATTTGTATAGAATCGGAATATACTCCCAGCGGGATGACATATACACGCTCCAATCGTACAAATTTGGAATGGTTGCCAACTCGCGAATGGTATCCGGGGATTCAGTCAGCACATGAGGGCGAAGTATTGCCTATTGCAAAGATTCCCGATGGAATCTCTTTCAAGCCTGGAGATGAGAACCCTTATGCCGGGAAAGCTGATTTTTATAAAATGCAGTATGGTAACTATGTGATCGGCATGAATACTACTACCGATAAAATATTCGAACTGGAAGTGCCGGAAGGTAAAAAAGTCATCGAATTGACCAATGATAAAAGAATTGTGAAAGAAAAGGTTTTGGAAGTAAAACCCAGAAGTTCGATTGTACTATATAAATTATAATATGATGGGGAAACATGTATTTCTGATAAGCATTTTATTGTCTTGCTCTTTGGCAATAAGAGCGAATGATCTGAAACTTTGGTACAAACAACCGGCAAAAACGTGGGTGGAAGCTCTGCCATTGGGTAACTCCCGGATGGGAGTGATGGTTTACGGAGGAACGGCCCGTGAAGAATTACAGTTAAATGAAGAAACTGTATGGGGAGGTAGTCCTTATCGGAATGATAACCCCGAGGCTTTGGATCATTTGGAAGAAGTACGTGCCCTGATATTTGAAAATAGAAATGCAGATGCACAGCAACTTATTCAAAAGACATTCTATAGTGGAAAAAACGGGATGCCATATCAGACCATAGGAAGTCTGATTATCAGTAGTCCGGGGCATGAACGGGTGACAAACTATTATCGTGATTTGGATATTGAGCGTGCTGTGGCAACTACCCGATATGAAGTGGATGGGGTTACCTTTCAACGTGAGGTGTTTACTTCTTTTGTTGATAATGTGGTTATTGTTCGTTTGACAACAGACCAACCTGGAAAATTGAGTTTTACAGCAAGCTATGAATCCCCCTTGGATCACAAGGTAATGCGGAAAGGAAAAAAGCTGATACTAACAGGAAATGGACAGTCCCATGAGGGTGTTGAGGGAGCTATTCGTATGGAGACGCAGACACAGGCAGATGTGGAAGGAGGAAAAATGACAGTGGAAAATCTGCAGATTATGGTGGAAGGCGCAACAACTGCCACTCTATATATTTCAGTCGCTACCAACTTTGTAAATTATCAGAGTGTAAAGGCTGATGAAAGTAAGAGAGCTGCAAATTATCTGAAAGCTGCAATGGAACATCCCTATGAAAAAGCTTTGGCTGAACATACTGCATTCTATAAAAAACAGTTCGACCGTGTGAAATTGGATTTGGGAACAAGTAAGGCAACGGGGTGGGAGACTACAGAACGCATTGCCCACTTTAATGAGGGCAAGGATGTTTCTTTAGCGGCATTGATGTTTCAATTTGGCCGTTACCTGTTGATCTCTTCCTCACAACCGGGTGGACAACCTGCCAATTTACAAGGGATATGGAATAATAAATTACTAGCTCCCTGGGATGGAAAATACACGATCAATATTAATACAGAAATGAACTACTGGCCTGCTGAAGTCACAAATTTGAGTGAAACACACCAACCTTTATTTGAAATGGTGAAGGAGCTGGCTGTGACCGGACAGGAAACAGCGCGTACCATGTATGGTGCAAAAGGTTGGGTAGCTCATCATAATACAGACCTTTGGCGTGTTACAGGTCCGGTAGATAGTGCTTTTTATGGTACATGGCCGAATGGTGGAGCTTGGTTGACAACTCATTTATGGCAACATTATTTATACACAGGTAATCAGGCGTTTTTAGCTGAAGTATATTCTGTTTTGAAGGGTGCTGCAGATTTTTATCTTACATTTTTAGTAAAACATCCGCAGTATGGCTGGATGGTAAGCACGCCTTCGATGTCACCGGAACACGGACCGGGCGGAGAGGATACACAAAAGGTTTCTACTATTGTTGCCGGTTGTACGATGGATAATCAGATTATATTTGATGTATTGAGCAATGCGTTGGAAGCTTCTAAAATACTGAAAACTTCAGTCGCTTATCAGGATTCCTTAAAATCAATGCTTGATCGTCTGGCTCCTATGCAAATAGGTAAGTACAATCAATTACAGGAATGGCTTGAAGATGTGGATAATCCGAAAGATCATCATCGACATATATCCCATGTGTATGGATTGTTTCCAAGTAATCAAATTTCTCCCTATTCGCATCCTCTTCTTTTTCAGGCCGCTAAGAATACATTACTGCAACGGGGAGATGAAGCAACGGGGTGGTCTATTGGTTGGAAAATCAATCTTTGGGCGAGGTTGCTGGATGGAAATCATGCTTTCCGCATGATTAGCAATCTGTTGAAGTTGTTGCCTGATGATAATTCAACGAAAGAATATCCGCAGGGTCGTACTTATCCTAATCTATTCGATGCTCATCCGCCTTTTCAGATTGATGGTAATTTTGGATATACTGCCGGAGTTGCAGAGATGCTACTCCAAAGTCATGATGGGGCAGTACATTTGCTACCCGCTTTACCAGATGTTTGGGCAAAAGGAAAGGTACAGGGATTGGTTGCTCGTGGAGGTTTTGTGGTAGATATGGAGTGGGATGGCATACAACTGAATAAAGCTACGATTCATTCCCGTTTAGGAGGAAATTTACGTTTACGTTCGTATGTCCCATTACGTGGTGCTGGCTTGAAAGAAGCAGAAGGTCAAAATCCGAATCCTCTTTATAAAGAAGCAACGATCAAAACTCCATTGGTTTCGAAAGACATAAATCCGCAATATCCTACTTTGTACAAGGTTTATGAATATGATGTAATGACCGAACCCGGACAAAAATATAGAGTAGAACGAGATGGAAATGCTGTAGGTTTATAAAATAATACAGCGGATAAGTATTTCATAGAACAGTTGATTTATAAAATAATGAAACAGATAAAATTATTGATAATATTTTTATTTGCTTGCTCGTTTCATGTCCAGGCTCAAAAGTCTGTGGAATTGCAGGTAGATATAAACAAAGTAGAAAATCGTATTGATGATAAAGTTTACGGTTTCCTTTTGGAGCACCTATATCATTCAGTTAGTAATGGTTTGTGGGGAGAAAATGTATGGAACCGTAGTTTTGAAGAATTATTGGCTTACGGCGACTGGCAGGTGAATACTAAAGGCGAAATCACGTTGAATGCATTAGGGAAACCAATGGCTGATTTCCGAATCTGCCGGGGAAAGGATTATGAAGTAACATTAGAAGTGAAGAGACTGGAAGGAGATGGCGCTGTGCTGATAGGTGTGCGCGATCAAAACAGGGAACGAATGTTGACTAACCGTATTTACTGCTACTTGGGAACGGAACATAATACTTCTCATAAGCTTGAACTAAATACAGGATGGATATGGCATACTCCTATAACAAGAACAACTGAATCAGATAGAACGCCGGGCACACTGGAAATTGGTGTGTGGAACAAAATTCGGATACGTTGTGAGGGAAACCACATAACGGGTTGGGTAAATGATAAAAATATATTCGACCGTGTAGTGGAACAATGCCCGATGGAGGGTGCAGTGACATTGGGAGGTGAAAATAGCAGGATTGCATTTCGTAACATACAAGTTGCATCACTGGATGATACGAAGTCCCCTGTCAATTTGAATCCGGTACGTCACTGGTATTTGGTCGGGAGAGGAATAGTTGAGGCTTCCCGCTCCAATGTACTAAACCATGATATCGCTTTACATATCCATTCATCGAAAAACTTTGCAGGAATAGAGCAACCGGAAAATTATAGCATCCGCAAAAATGATTTATTGAAAGGCTCTCTCTTTTTGAGAGGTACGGTAGATAAAGCATATATCCAGTTGTTGGATAAGAAGAAGATCTTGGAAGAACAACAGATAAGAGGTATTGGAAACGAATGGAAAGAATTTCCAGTAGAGTTGTCTTCCAAACGAGATGTTCCTTGGACTACTCTTCGAATTGTGACGAAAGAGCAGGGCGATTTGTATATTGATCAGGTCAGTCTGATGCATCAGTCTTCCATTGATAACCAAGGTTTCAGAGTAGAATTGACAGATGCGGCAGCAGCTTTGAAACCTACTATCCTGCGTTGGCCGGGCGGTAGCTTTTCAGAACAATATCGTTTTGAAAACGGTATAGGTAAGCAGTCGGAGCGCAAAGGAATATTACGGTGGGATGATTTTGACCCATTAAGTTTTGGAACGGATGAATTTATAGCTTTCTGTCACAAAGTGGGGGCCGAGCCGCAGATTGTAGTTCCGATAGGTTATCATAATTATGAAGGATATGTACCGGATAAAGATGGCAAAGAAGATTGGCTGCAAAGGGCCTTAAACTGGATGGATTACTGCAATGGCGATGCCGCCACTACAGAGTGGGGAAAGAAACGTGCAGAGAATGGACATCCTGAACCTTATCATGTGAAGTACTGGGAGATAGATAATGAAGTTTGGAAAATGAATCCTAAACTGTATGCCGAAATTACCCGTATTTTTTCAATGGCGATGAAGAAGCGTTATCCGGATGTGAAGATTATAGGTTGTGGCTGTGGCAGGCTGGGACGTGAAGGTGCAGGACTGGATTCTATTATGATACATGATGTAGCAGAACATATTGATTATATCAGTCCGCATTATTATCAAACATTAAATAAATATGGTAAGGATGGCGTAGAAGAATATGGCCTTTATTTGGATAAACTGGCCGCTTGGATTGATAAATCCAAGAATCCCGATATGAAGATTTATCTTTCGGAATGGAATTTGGAAGGAATAGATATGCGTACCGGATTATTTGCCGGTGGATTCCTAAACCGTTTGGAGCGTACTCCCAAACTGGAAATGGCTGCACCGGCTCTTTTCCTTCGTCATACTTCTGCTACTGGGTGGAATAACGCTTTTATAAACTTCGATCAGAACGGATGGTTTCCTGCTCCTAACTATGTGATACTGAAGCTGTGGCGTGAGCATTTTCTACCTAATCGTGTAGCACTAAAAGGAGATACAGGAACACTTAATGTCATAGCGACAACTTCGGATAACAGGGAACAAGTTTGTTTGAAAATGGTGAATCCTACGGATCAACCAATCTCTGTAGAAGTGAAAGGAGGAATGAATTTGGGCGCTCCTGTATGGGAGGTTGTAAGTTCGTCTTCTTTGCTGGACGGTAATTCTATGAACTGTCCTGATAGAATAAAAGTTGAGAAGAAAGCTGTTGATATTGCTGGTGAAGATATTCGGATGGTATTGCCGCCCTATTCTGCTTCGGTTTTGTCAATGACACAATCTTCTATCTGATGGAGTGCTATTTTTTGAATTCTTTTGAGTATGGCCTATATATGATCCGTATTGAATAGAAAATGTGGTAAAAAGATAAATGTGAAAAAGAATAGATTAATATGATGAAGAAAGGATTATTAACTGGAATTGTGTTTGCTTTCATAGCTTGCCAGCTAATGGCACAAACGATAGATGTGAAATCTAAAACAGAACCGTTCACTCATTATTGGAGTGTCGGGGTAGGTGCAGGGCGTGCCAATGAGGGATTGCGTGCAGGTTGGTTGGAACATTTGGATTTGGTGAAAAAGCATTGTGGCTTTCAATATGTACGTATGCACGGGTTGTTCCACGATGATATGTTTGTCTACTTTCAGAAGCCGGATGGAAAGGTGATTTACAACTGGCAATATATAGATGAATTGTACGATCGGATGTTGGCTTTAGGAGTGAAACCATTTATTGAATTGGGGTTCTTTCCCAAAGATATGGCAGCACCTGATAGTAAGACGCAAATGTGGTGGAAAGGGTATGTGTCAGTAGACCGTAATAATTTTGGTAAATGGCATGATTTGATAAATGCTTTTACACAACATCTTGTCGATCGTTATGGCATAAATGAAGTCCTGACTTGGTATTTTGAAGTTTGGAATGAGCCTAACTTGACGGGGATGGGCGGTTTCTTTCATGGTACGAAAAGTGACTATTTTCGTTTGTACAAGGAAGCTGCCAATGCTATAAAATCAGTAGATAAGAGATTGAAAGTGGGCGGTCCTGCTACAAGTAATTTTATTGCCGACCATCGACATGATGGTGAGATTATGAATCATAGTAAATCGGTTTTCTATGCTCAGGATGAAATAAACAAGCAACAGTGGAAAGGAGTGTGGATAGAAGAATTTCTGGCTTACTGTGAAAAGGCACAGTTACCGGTTGATTTTCTGTCTACCCATCCATATCCGACAGATTATGCGTTAGATCCGGAAAGCGGACGCAGTAAAGACGCCATCCGCTATGTACATTCATTGAAAGACGATATAAATTGGCTGCGTCATCAACTTGCAAAGAGTAAATATCCGAATGCTGAAATCCATTTGACGGAGTGGAGTACCAGTCCCAACAGCCGCGACCGTATGCATGATATTCTTCCCCCGGCAGCTTATATCATAAAAGCCAACCTGGATTGTATCGGACTTGCTAATTCTTTAATGTACTGGACCTTTACAGACGTATTTGAAGAAAAGGGCGGAGGAGAAGAGATATTTCATGGCGGATTTGGTATGATTAATTTTCAGGGATTGGTAAAACCCTCCTTCCATGCTTATCGCATGTTACATCAACTGGGGAACGAGAAATTATATTATGCCGACCCGTTATTTGTCAGCCGTTCTTCCCATACCGGAAAGATAGTAGCCTTGGCCTTTAATTATCCGGCAGAATATGAAGAGAAAGTCCCTTCGTCACGTGATTTTAGCAGCTATATGAATGCTTCCCCCCGAAAGTTGGATTTGACTTTTACCAATCTGAAAGCAGGTACTGTGTTTGAGATCGAAACTTTGGACAAAGAGCACGGTAATGTATATGATGATTATTGTATTATGGGAATGCCTCATTCGCCTTCACGTGAAGAAATTGGTGCCTTAAAACTGAAAGCGTGGGGAACAACAAAGGAAATAGTGAGAGTAAATTCTAATGGAACACTGACCATTAAACGTGCATTAACTCCGTGGAGCTGCATGCTGATTCGTGAATTGTAAGAAAACTTATAGTATGAAAAGGGAAACTATATGGATGGCTTGCCTGTTATGTATGCTTTCTGCATGTACAAGTTTCGAGCCCGACGAGCTGGATGTAGATAAGGCATTGGACTATTGTAATCATCAGATACATCGTACTTTGGAACAGATGAGGGGAATTGATGGTAAGATAGATTATACATTGATGCCGCGTAATATTTCAAACGGAGATACAAACTGGGATTGTCGTAAAGTAAGTAGAGAAGAATGGTGTAGTGGCTTTTGGCCGGGAATTTTATGGTATGATTATGAATATACACAAGATCCGGCGATAAGAGTGGAGGCTGAAAAGTTTACTTCCTCTTTACGCTTTCTTTCCGAAACGAAAGTCTTCGACCATGATTTAGGATTTCTAATCTTCTGTAGCTATGGCAATGGTTATCGTCTGACGAAGAATCCGGAATATAAACGTATTATTTTGAATGCGGCGGATTCATTATCTACTTTGTTTAGCGCCCGTGTCGGTACTATGCTTTCATGGCCTAGGGAAGTGCAGAGATTTGGTGGACATAACACCAATATAGATAACATCATGAATTTGGAAATGCTATTTTGGACTGCTAAGAATGACGGTAATCCTTTTCTATTTGATACTGCCGTAGACCATGCAGATAAAACAATGAAGTATCATTTTCGTGATGATTACTCTTCTTACCATGTAGCTGTTTATGATACGCTGACGGGGGATTTTATTAAAGGTGTCACTCATCAGGGATATGCTGATAATAGTATGTGGGCGCGAGGGCAAGCGTGGGCTATTTATGGTTTCACAATGCTCTATCGTGAAACAAGAGATCCCAGATATTTGGAATTTGTTCAAAAGATTGTAGACGTATATCTCCGGAAATTGCCAGTAGATTATATCCCTTATTGGGATTTCGATGATCCGTCCATTCCTAATACCCCACGTGATGCTTCTGCCGCTTGTATCACTGCCTCCGCTTTGTTAGAATTATCTGTTTATTTACCAGTAGGGAAAGGACCTAAATATAAGGCGGCGGCTGTGAAAATGTTGACAAGTCTAGGTTCCGGTTATTATTTGTGTGGTAAGGATAAACCTGCTTTTCTGCTTCATTCCACAGGACATCGCCCGGAACAAAAGGAAGTGGATACTTCTATTATATATGCCGATTATTATTATCTTGAGGCGTTATTACGGTTAAAGAAAATCAATGAAAATAGGCCTCTTTTTGATTAATTAATATAGGAGGTCTAGAAAATATATTTTATAGTTCTCTCTCAACAAAAGTTTTATTGATTTTGCTGTCATACTCTCATAAATCACTTCAAACCCTTTATTCATAGTACTTCCAACTATGATGGCAGCTAGCCCGGAAGTATGAGGGTAAACGTTTGCCCTCATACTTCCGGGCTGGTCGTTTCTTATGTAATCTATTCATTATTACCATAATATCCGTCTCCGGGTACATAAATCGGTTGCATCACACTGCCTTCATTTTTCAGCTTTCCTTCATCGCGTAAGCGCCGGATATGTCGCATGGCTGTACTTCTCGCCATCCCGCAGAGATTCTGGAAGTCGTATCTTCTCATAAATTGATGTGTTTTGAAGTATCCCGTCAATAATCGGTCAATCTGTTCATTGGTCAACTGCTTGAAATTCAGCTCTCCTTTGAGGCTTTTTACTTTCAGTATACCGAATTCGTTTTTTAGCGCTTGGTCGGCACGAAACTGGATAGCTTTCAGTTTTACTTTGGTTGCTTTTCGCTTTGTGGCTATCGTTACCGGTTCCGTGCTGGTCAGGCAAGGATGGAAATAGCCGATTCCATCCAGATGCACTTGTTTCCCGTCTGCCAGTTCCTCTCCCAGAATATGTGAAAGGGCGTCGAGTACGGCAGTGACATCCGTTTCGGTCAGCGAGCAACGCTCTTGGATACGATGGCGTACCAAGTCGGTTCCTATCGTGCCGTTATATCTTATGCGCGGATGCAGCGTTCTTTTTCCCTGTTGCTTGTCCGAAGGTCTCGGATCTTCATACCAATCAAATAATATTGCCATAGTTTTTGTTTTTAAATACCTGCTGTTGTTATGTTATCTCTTATACTGTCTTATGTTAATACCTTATCGTTCTTTTATTATCTATTAATGAAACGTAAAGGCTCACTACTGTGGACATTTTTGTTCACGTCTGTAAACACTTTTGTTCACAGATGATAGCTTTATTGTCCACAGTAGTGAGCCTTTACTAACTAGTAAGCAAAGATACATAAACTATAAGAAGAATGCAAATAAAAGCCTGACATAAATCATAATAAAAGCTTGTATCCAAGCGATATATACCGTATCTTTACGGGAATTTGACGGCAAGCCGTATTTAAAGGACAAACAACATGAAAATAACATTGATCAGGAAGGACAACGGGAGCGGAAAGGAAACTCTAAGCGTTTGCGATACCGCCATATTGTTCGAAAAAATGAAGACTGAAACAAAATCGGGACATATCACGGCTTTGCGAAATCTTATACCGGAATTGGAGGGTACTTACGGTCAGTATGAGCATATTGACAAACTGCCGTGTATCTACTCCGCTGTAGAGTATACCCGAACCAAAGAGGGGGAACGGAAGATGAAACGGTATAACGGGCTGGTACAGTTGGAAGTGAAACATCTTGCCGGCCTGTCCGAAATGGAATATGTGAAACGGCAGGCGTCACTGTTGCCCCAGACTTTTGCCGCCTTTTGCGGCTCCAGCGGTCGTAGCGTGAAGGTATGGGTACGTTTTGCCTTGCCGGACGATCGGGGACTTCCCGTGAAGGAATCGGAAGCGGAACTGTTCCACGTTCATGCCTATTGGCTGGCGGTGAAGTGCTATCAGCCGATGTTTCCTTTTTCTATCGAATTGAAAGAGCCGGTACTGATGCAAAAGTGCCGTATGACGTTGGATGATTCTCCTTATTATAACCCCGACGCTGTCCCTTTCTGTCTGGAACAGCCGCTTGTCATGCCGGGTGAGGAGACCTTCCGGGAACGGAAACAGGGGGAGAAGAATCCTTTGCTGAGGCTGGAGCCTTGCTACGAGTCTTCACGGACTTTTAAGAAAGTGTTTGAGGCTGCCCTGAACCGTGCGTTCCAAGAGATGGAGGACTGGAGACGTGGCGACGACCTGCAACCCTTGCTTGTGCATCTTGCCGAACATTGCTTCAAGGCGGGTATTCCCGAGGAAGAGGCTGTGCGGCAGACGCTTATCCACTATTATCGGGAGGAGGATGAGCAGACCATCCGTATGGAACTGCATAATCTTTATCAGGAATGTAAGGGGTTTGGTAAGAAAAGCAGTCTGACCCGGGAGCAGGAGGTGGCTTTTTTACTCGAAGAGTTTATGAACCGTCGTTATGAATTCCGTTATAACACAGTTCTGGATGATCTGGAATACCGACAGCGTGATTCCATCCATTTCTGTTTCAGACCTTTGGACAGACGTGTCCGCAACAGTGTGTCCATCAGTGCCTTGAAAGAGGGTATCAGTGTGTGGGACCGTGATGTGGACCGTTTCCTGAATTCGGAATACGTTCCTTTGTATAATCCCGTTGAGGAGTATCTTTATGATACAGGCCGCTGGGACGGGAAGGACCGTATCCGTTCATTGGCCGGTCTTGTTCCTTGTGACAATCCGCACTGGCGGGAACTGTTTTACCGCTGGTTTCTCAGTATGGTGGCTCATTGGCGCGGACTTGACCGCCAGCATGGTAATAATACTTCCCCTTTGCTTGTTGGTCCGCAAGGTTTCCGTAAGTCAACGTTCTGCCGTATTCTCCTGCCTCCGGAACTTCGCTTCGGCTATACGGACAGTCTCGACTTCAAAAGCAAACAGGAGGCCGAACGCTATCTGGGACGTTTTTTCTTAATCAATATTGATGAGTTCGACCAGATCAGTGTCACACAACAGGGGTTCCTGAAACATTTATTGCAGAAGCCTGTCGCCAACTTGCGGAAACCTTATGGTAATACTATCCGCGAGATGCGTCGTTATGCTTCCTTTATCGGCACGAGCAATCAGAAGGATTTGTTGACGGATCCCAGTGGCAGTCGCCGTTTCATCTGTATTGAGGTGACTGCTCCCATCAATACGAATGTCACTATCAATTACCGGCAGCTTTATGCTCAGGCTATGGAGGCTATTTATAAAGGTGAGCGTTATTGGCTGAACGATGAGGACGAGCAGATTCTGAAACAGACGAACCGTGAATTTGAGCAGACGAGTCCTTTGGAACAGTTGTTTCATTGTTATCTCCGTCCTGCAGAGGAAGGGGAAGAGGGGAGCGAATGGATGACGGCTATGCAAATCCTGAATTATTTGCAGACGAAAACACGTGATAAGCTGGCTATCAATAAAGTGGCGCAATTCGGTCGTATGCTTCAACAATTAAATATTCCTTCTTATCGTTCTTATCGGGGAACACTTTATCATCTGGTGAAAATAGGGTGATGGGAAATAATACCCTGAGAGCAACTTTTGCTCTCAGGGGGATGTATGTGGCTGCTGTCATGACGGAAAGGCTGATGGATAGGGAGGTGTGGGGGAGTTATGAGAGTATGAGGGTAAAATGTGAATAAACTTCCATAGTGTCATTATTAATTATAAGGAACAATATTATCTTGGTGCTTGTAAGTATAATGTACAAGTGTTATGGAATTAATCCCATAGCACCTGTACATATTGAAACATATCATTCTAGCAATAGGCTTTAGTTACTAAGTCTTCGAGAGCTTGTGCTAGAATAATTTTATGTTTTTAGAAGTTCTTGAACCTTCTCTATATATTCCGATAGATGTGATTTTGTTATAGGTAATGGCGCAATTTCCTGTTTAACAGACTCATTAATTCTCTTTCTACGAATAGCTTTTTTTCTTCATTTATTATAAAGGATTTTCCAGACTCTACAATTTCAGCAATTTCTGATTGAATGTTTTTAATATTATAGTTAGTACCTTGTTTTACATAGTAATTGTTTACTTTTATCTCTCTATTTTGTTTTCAATAATAATTTGAGAACAATCCAAATCTTTCAATATCGATTTTAGTAATCATGGTGCTTTAGATAAAATTTACATCTACATATCTTCCATTGAAAAAAGCTTGCTCTCTATTTCATATTTAAACAAGACTTTTTTCCGTAATTCCTCTACTTTTAGTGCAAACAAATCCGGTTTGAAATTTTTGGATTGTCTTTTCACTTCTGCTACCAGAGCTTTTTTCTCTTCTACATATAGTCCGACAATATCTATTTCATCCTGATCTTTATTA
>UMBU01063040.1_pt1 | contig 33960 bp, 33 predicted proteins | sample 1964051 | NCBI WGS metagenome assembly UMBU01 (sample SAMEA4835949, study PRJEB28245) | human gut metagenome | biome: gut microbiome; material: fecal sample | place: Denmark | collected 2008
AATGTAGCAGACCCCCAGGTATAGCCGATATACCAGGTGGTTACCCAATACCATAAAGCTAATATAATTGCTTGTACGATTGACATAATAAATCCCCCTAGTAGAAGTAATGACCAATGTTTGCCTATAATCCTATCGCTACCCTCCTTTCAAGATAGGCACTTTTTATAAATTTACGAACATTTATGTAACTAAATATTATCATTGTTCTATAAGTGTGTCAAGATTACGACAAAACTTTTAAAATATCATTAGGCATTTGTATCACGTTATATTTTCTTGTACGACTAACAATATATGAAAACGCGGCAGAGAATATGCACTGCCGCTGTTAAAAAGACTATAGGAAGAGAACAAGCTGCTCTATGAGAAACACGGTACAGGTAGAGGCAATGGCTACGGGCATGAGCCCAAAGCGAAAATAGGACATACCCAACGCAACAATTGTGCCGCATATGGCGGAGACCCATCCGCTTGTAGAGGAAAATACATCAGGGAAGACCATGGCGGCCAATATAGCATAGGGCATATAAAGCAGAAGGGACTGGAAAAATTTGTTCTCAATCCGCTTTCGAAAAAGAATCAACGGAAGGACCCTGGGGAGATATGTGACCAGGGCCATCAGCCCAATGGAAAGGCAAAGATAAGAAAATGTCATTGATCGTCCTCCTCCCCGAGCGGAAACCATTTTGCGCCAATGGCAGAAGCAGCTAGCCCACAGAGGATGATGATCCATCCGCTACCAATTTCCCGCACGCCTGGAAGGAAATGAAGCAGACAGCTCAGCAGGATGGAAAGCATAACCACAGCAAACACGCGCTTGGATTTACGGCTAGGGGGCACAATAATGGCAATGAACATGGCATACAAAGCAATGCCAAGTGCCATACGGATGGATTCTGGCAGGGCGTTGCTGACAAGCGCCCCCAGCGCTGTTCCGCTGCCCCAGCCTACATATGGCGTAAAGATTAACCCCATCAAATAAGGAAAAGAGAGCGTCCCCTTTTGCTGCATGGAAACGGCAAAGATCTCGTCGGTATTGCCAAAGGCGATCAGGCAGCGCTTTCCTAAGGAAAGATCCGGGGCGATGCGCTGCGACCATGATAAGGACATGAGAAAATACCGAAGATTGATGATCAAAACGGTAAAGGCGATTTCTAGAAGAGAAGCATGGGCAGCGATAAGCTCCATGCCGGCAAACTGGCCAGTGCCGGTCAAATTCGTCAGAGAGATGGAAATAGGAGCCCAAAAGGGAAGCCCATTTTTGACGGAAAGCATCCCAAAGGCAAAGGATACGGATAGATAGCCCAAGGCAATGGGCAGTCCATCTTTCATTCCTTGATATAGGCTGGTGCGGGCGCTGGGCATGGAAACACTCCTTTCTGCCGTGTGGCAAACATACAAACAAAAAACTTCGTTTTTCAAAACGAAGCAAGAAAAAAGACAATGCAAACCAAAGGCTTGACGGATTATCCTAACACTGGGAAAGAAAACATGTCAAGGCTTGCAAGGATCGATTAAGAATCATTAAGAGCGGCGAGCAGGGCCATAAACCGCAAAGAAAATATGTTAAAATATCCTAACATGCGCAAACAATACCGGAAAGGATAGGAAACAATGAACGAAGTAAAACCACCGAAAAAATCTATGATCTATTATTACCTTATCATGATTGTAGTATTGCTATGTATCAATGCCTGGATTGTACCGGCTTTAAGCGGACAAAAAATTCAGGAGGTGGATTACAGCACCTTTTTGAATATGCTGAATGAAAAATCCATTGCTTAGGTGGAAATTCAGGATAATCAGATCGCCTTCAACAGCAATCAAGAAGGGAACAAGCAAATTTATGTGACGGGCCGTATCGAAGAGGATACAGAGCTGGTGAACCGCTTGCAAACGGCGGGCGTACAGTTTTCAAGAGTCATAGAACAGGAATCTTCGCCGCTTGTAGCCTTTTTAATCACATGGCTTGGGCCGATCCTAATCATTGTGCTGTTTGGGCAGATTTTCATGCGATCGATGAAAAAACGCATGGGTGGGCAAAATGCCATGATTTTTGGCGGCAACGACAGTAAAATGTATGTGCCGGCCACATCGGGCAAGCGTTTTGATGACGTAGCCGGCCAAGATGAAGCGAAAGAGGCGTTGACAGAAATCGTAGACTTTTTACACGATCCTGAAAAGTATAGGAAAATTGGAGCAAGGCTGCCAAAAGGAGCGCTGTTGGTGGGCCCTCCGGGCACAGGGAAAACGCTGTTGGCGTAGGCGGTAGCCGGCGAAGCGCAGGTGCCGTTTTTTTGCCATATCTGGCTCGGAATTTGTACAGATGTTTGTGGGGATGGGCGCAGCGCGTGTACGCGATCTATTTAAGCAGGCTCAGGAGAAAGCCCCTTGCATCGTATTCATCGATGAGATAGATGCCATCGGGAAAAAAAGAGATGCCTCCGGGTTGGGCGGCAATGACGAAAGGGAACAGACCCTCAACCAACTTTTGACGGAAATGGACGGATTTGACGCCAGCAAGGGTGTGGTCATTTTGGCGGCCAGCAACCGTCCTGAAACCTTAGATCAGGCGTTGCTGAGGCCGGGCCGGTTTGATCGGCGTATTCCGGTAGAGCTGCCGGATCTAAAAGGCCGGGAAGCGATTTTAAAAGTACATGCCAAAAACATACAAGTGGATGCGCATGTGGATTTTGGGCTGATTGCGCGTTCTACTTCGGGTGCTTCAGGGGCGGAGCTTGCAAATATCATCAACGAGGCGGCGCTAGGCGCGGTAAAGCATAACAGGCAGAGCGTATTGCAGGAGGACTTGGAAGAGGCGGTGGAAGTGGTCATCGCTGGCTACCAACGTAAAGGGGCAGTCATCAACGATAGGGAAAAACGCATCATTGCTACGCATGAAATTGGGCATGCGCTCGTATCGGCAAACCTGAAAAAAGCAGCACCGGTACATAAGATCACAATCGTGCCCCGTACCTCTGGCGCATTGGGCTACACCATGCAGGTAGAGGAAGGAGAAAATGTGTTGATGACCAAGGAGCAGGCAATGGACCGTATCATCACTTATACAGGAGGCAGAGCAGTGGAGGAAGTGGTGTTTGGCGAAATTACCAGCGGCGCTTCCAACGACATTGAACAGGCCACAAAACTGGCACGTGCCATGGTAACGCGTTTTGGCATGAGCCAGGAATTTGATATGATGGCGCTGGAGACGGTGAACAACCAGTATCTGGGGGGCGATACCCAGCTGATGTGCTCCTCTGAAACGGCAGCCAAGGTGGATGAAGAAGTGCTGGCCCTCATCAAAAAAGCCCATGAAACGGCAAAGGAGATTTTAACACAGCAACGGGCAAAGCTGGATGAACTGTCCGCCTATTTGCTGGAAAAGGAGACCATCACAGGAGAGGAATTCATGCGTATCCTAAGGGGATAAATGATCAAAAAGCGTGTCCGTATTGGGACACGCTTTTTGCTTGCTTGTTATCCTTGCGCCTGCAGAAAGTCCATAACCAAGGCATTGAATACATCCGGCATCTTGGCGGCGATGAAATGATCCCCATCTGCCACGATGAAAAGCTCTGCTCCTTCAATGGCTTCTGCGATGCCCTGGGTATGTGCCGGGGCAATCATATCATGTTCGCCCGCCAGGATCAGGGTTGGCGTATGAATCTGTGCCAACATATCAAAAGTAAGGTTGGGATGATGGATCATCAACCCGTAAATTTCGGCCTTTTTTTGATATTCGAGGTCTGTTTTGGCTTTCTCGCATAAAAAGGCATATTTTTCCTTTTGATGCGCCTGTATTTCCGGAAGTAAGCCAGCAGGGAATAGATTGGCGCCATCTGCAATCACACTGAGCACCCGCTCTGGGTATTTCAGTACGGTATGCAACGCAATGTTACCGCCGTCCGAAAAGCCCAGAATATGCGCTTTTTGAAGGCCAAGGTCATCCAAGACGGCGATAACGTCATCGGCAAATAGATAAAAATCCAACGGCGCATTGCCACGAGTGGAACGGCCATGGGCACGCGTGTCAATGGCTATGACCTGGTAGAGCTGTGAGAATACAGGCACTTGATGCTCAAAATAAGTGCTGTCCTCTCCGTTTCCGTGCAAAAGTACCAGCGGATGCCCTTGCCCGGTAACCTCATAATATAGGGTAGCGCCATGAGAGGCAGCGCAGTGATGAATTTCAGTCTGCATAAGTCCGTACCTCCTTTTTAGCTATATTGTACCCAAAGGCCGTAAAGCATGCAAGATAAGCCAAAAGCATGGATGCTTTTTCAAGTATACAATGCTATAATAAAATGCTTATGCCGGGAAGATAAGAAATACGGGCGAAGCATAAAAAGCAGAAAGACCGGGAGGCCTTTCCCGGATGGGTATATAGATGAAACGAAAATGGATTTCCGGAATCACGGCTCTGATGCTGTGTATGGCAGGCTGTCTGCCTGTAGCAATGGCGCAGCCAGAAATGGCGGAAGGGATTACACATAAGTGCAGAATCACAGTTTCGGAGGGAGATCCGGCGGTGCTAACGGATAAGGCGCTGAAGACGCATTGGGCCCCTTCAGCCGCGCATGGGCGGATCACCATTGATTTGCCGGATCGACCGGCCGGCGGCCTGTCCGTCAGTTGGTTTGCAGAGCCGGAGGATTATTTGATCTCCGCCAAGGACAAAAATGGGAATGAATGCAATCGTTTTGCAAAAGAAAAAGGCTTTGCCAAGATCAAGGATTTTTTTGAATTGGCGCCCGATGTCAGGAAAATCACAATTGATTTAAAAAGCCCAAAGGATAGCATTTCCGAGCTGAATGTATTTGGTCAGGGTACGCTGCCGGCCTCGGTACAGGTATGGGAGAACCCGGCGAAAAGGGCAGACCTCATGGTGGTCTCGGCACATGAGGACGACGAGCTCCTTTGGTTCGGCGGCACGATTCCGACCTATGCTGTGGACCAGGGCAAAAGGACGGTTGTAGTGTATATGGCCAACTGCGGACGTCTGCGTTGCAGCGAGGCGATGAATGGGCTATGGGCCATGGGCATCAAAAATCATCCTGTTTTCAACCATTTTCCAGACAAGCGATCCAGAACCTTGGAAGAAGGGTTGGAAAATTGGGGTGGAGAAGATGCTGTGGTAGCAAAACTCGTGGAAAACATTCGCCAGTATAAGCCTAGTGTGGTTGTGTCCCATGATATAAATGGCGAATATGGGCATGGTGCGCATAAGGCTACAGCCTATGCCGTGCAAAAGGCAGTGGGATTGGCACAGGATGCGACAAAGTACCCAGAGTCTGCGCAGGCATATGGCACCTGGCAGGTGAAAAAGCTGTATTTGCATCTGTATCATGAAAATCCCATAGAGATGGATTGGCATCAACCCTTGCAGGCGTATGGAGGCAAAACCGGTTATGAGATGGCATGTATAGGCTATGCCGAACACAAATCACAGCAGGATTTTTACCAGATGCAGCAAGGCGGCAAATATGACAACGCGAAATTCGGCCTTGCCTATACTACGGTGGGGCAGGATACGGGAAAAAGAGATTTCTTTGAGCATATTCCGCACAGGGGTGCAGTATCCGGTGGAGATGAGGGCCCTTCCCCAGGGCCGGAGGAAAGCCCAGCGCCTGTGCCGGCAAAGACAGATCAGGGCAGGGGCATAACGGCTGTGCTGTTGATTGCCGCCTTGTTGGTTTTGGGCGGCGCTGGCTGGTTTGCATGGTACCAACAGAATCGTTGTCCGCACAAGGTGGTACAAAACCGGCGGCGAAACAACTGTAGAAGATAGAAGAAAACAAAAAGGGCTCCTTTTGCAAGGAGTTCTTTTTCATATTCAAAAGGCTAAATGGCCTGCAAGACGGCAACTGAAATTTACGATTATGCATCAGCGGCCGTATTAACGACAAAAAACGTATTTTTTCGCAGGATGCCCGCATATGGATAAGGGTGAAATTATCCGATAGGAGGCACTGTTGACGATGAATCCATTTCAAATGAAATCCATTCCGATTGACCGTACGATCCAAAACTGGTGTCAGCTATATCCAAAGTCCTACAACAAAAATGAGACGGATCCTTATACGAAATGCCGGATCATTCTCATGAACGGCACGGAATTTGAGGCCGTTTGGTTTTCCCATCAATTTCAAAGGCATTGCCCCAACAATGACTTAAGACGGGAATTGGCGCTGACAAGAAGAATTGAACAGCAGCAGCAAAAAAAGATTTCCAATCTAAAACCGATAGATGAGAGCATCCTGGAACAAACAATTTCCTATGAGCAGCTGGCCGTAGACCTAACCGCAGCGCTGGCAAACATGGAACAGGACCCACATGTAAAGGCAGCGATGGATTTCGCTCTGCTGGAGGATTTTGACCACCTGTACCGCTATGCCAACCTGCTGGAAATGGAAAGCGGCATCGCCGCAGAGCAGCTTGTAGGCGGCTATACCGAGATTATGCCGGGGCGGCCTACCATCGCACATCATCGGTATCCGTTTGAATCTGTCAACCATGATACCAATTATAAGACGGCGAACCTGCAAACAAAATTGAACATCGGCATCATCACTGCTGCCGAGCAGCAAACGATGAACTACTATATGAATGCGGGCGCTTTCTATACATCCGACATTGGACGCCAGCTGTATCAAGAGATCGGCATGGTGGAGGAGCAGCACGTTTCCGAATATGGAAGCCTGATGGATACGACCTCCACCTGGCTGGAATCCTTGCTGCTGCATGAATACACCGAATGCTATCTCTATTATTCGTGTTATGAGACGGAAGTGGATCCCTATATCAAGCAAGTATGGGAACAATGCTTTGAACAGGAATTGGCACATCTGCACAGGGCAGCACAGCTCTTACAAAAATACGAAGGCAAGGATTGGTGCCAAGTGATTCCAAATGGAGAATTCCCCAGCGTACTCAAACTGGGCTCCAACATCGAATATGTGCGCGATGTATTGGCGGCGACCGTCAATATCACCAAATGCCGGGAAAACTATGTATGTGTGGATCAGCTGCCGCGCGATGCCGATTTCTTCTTCTATCAAAATATCGTCAATCGCGACGTCAACACCGTCCCCAGCCACTGCGTTATCGAGGAATATATTGCCAAGAACGGAATGGATTACCGCTACGAAACTGCGCCCAACCCCATTCCGGCACTCAGAGACAGAACAAAGGACAATACAAGCGTAGGACGATGAGAAAAGGCCGCCTTTTGGCGGCCTTTTTTATAGATAGGTAATACGATTGCCTGGACGGGCCAGAGGCATAACCGGCCTTTGTTTAGGAAGACCAAGCGCCACCCCGCCGTAGATGGTTTCCTCCGGGGCCATGCCCAAGGAAAGCAGGTATGAACGGATAGAAGGCTCGTCGCGTAGCCACCGAATTTGATTGATCCAGCATGATCCAAGACCAAACCCGGCTGCAGCCAGCATCATGTTTTCCAGGGCACAGGCGCTGTCTGCCATGGCGTTGCCGTGGTCAATCAGATTTGCTACGAGCACAAGCACAGGGGCCCCGTACAGGAAATCGTACGCCCCTTGCTTGGCTTTGCGTATCGAGGATGCCAAGCTTTCATAAGTATCAGGTAATGCTTCCATTTGAGCAAAGGCGGCAACGGCTCTTTGGCTAAGCTCTGCTAAGATATCCGGGGACTGGATCACCAAAAAATGACAGGCTTGCTTGTTGCCTCCGCTGGGGGCCATTCGCCCAGCCTCCAAAATTTCGCGGAGCTGATAGGGCGGCGGCGTATCCGGAAGAAAGGAACGAATGCTGCGCCTAGCGGCCATATTGGCAAGAATTGGATTCATATATAACGCCTCCTTTTTTATATCGTATAGAAATACAGAGGAAAATACAATTGTCTTGTCAGCTGTATTGACATTTTTGGGGGAATGTGCCATACTGCATAGGATTATGGTGAGGAGGCGGATGCAATGTCCGACATAACAAACGAGATACAGGCGCTAAAGCGCAAGCGGGATGCAGTGATCTTAGCCCATTACTATGCGCAGGATGAGGTGCAGGCGTTGGCAGATTACGTAGGGGATTCCTATTATTTGAGTAAAGTGGCCCGCGAATGCCCACAACAAACCCTGGTGTTTTGCGGCGTAAAATTCATGGGGGAAAGTGCGAAGATCATGAACCCAGAAAAAACTGTGTTGATGCCGGATGAGGTGGCGGATTGCCCTATGGCACATATGACGGATGCCGAGCGTATCCAACAGGTACGCGCCCAACATCCCGAAGCGGCAGTGGTATGCTATATCAATTCCACGGCGGAGGCCAAGGCTGCCAGCGACGTCTGCGTAACAAGCGCCAATGCCATGCGTATCGTACAAGCGCTGCCAAATCGCGAAATCTACTTTATCCCGGATGAAAATTTGGCGCGGCATATTGCGGCAGAGCTGCCGGAAAAACATTTTATATTCAATCAGGGCTACTGCCATGTGCATGCCAGGCTGACTGCCGAGATGGTGAAAAACGCCAAGGAAGAGCACCCAAGGGCGCTGGTGCTGGCGCATCCGGAATGTAGGCAGGAGGTACTGGCCTTGGCAGACTATATCGGCAGTACTTCCGGCATCATCGAGTTTGCTACCAAGAGCGAAAACGAAGCATTCATCGTATGTACGGAGATGGGCGTGATGTATGAATTAAAGCAAAAAAATCCGAACAAACGGTTTTACACGGCTGAGCAGGATCAGATCTGTCCGGATATGAAGCGGATTACGCTGGAAAAAATCAAGCAGTGCTTAGAAACCATGGCGCCTGAGGTAGAGGTAAACGTAGATCTAGGTCGCCAGGCGCTCAAGGCGTTGGAAGCGATGCATACGATAGCTAGGTGAAATGGCCATGAAGCAAAAAGCGGATGTACTCATTGTAGGCACAGGGGCTGCAGGGCTGTTTTGCGCTTTGCAGCTGTCGGAGCATTTGGAGATTTGTATGATCTCCAAACAAGACCTGGAAAACAGCGATTCCTACTTGGCGCAGGGTGGTATCTCTACGCTGAAAAATGAGCAGGACTATGCCAGCTATTACATGGATACCATGAAGGCGGGGCACTATGAAAACGACCCGTTGGCGGTGGAAATGATGATCCGTTCCTCTCCGGAGATCATTGACGATTTGCTTCGCTGCGGCGTGGAGTTTGAGCACGATCAGCAGGGCATGTGCTATACGCGTGAAGGGGCGCATTCCGCGTTTCGTATTCTGCATCATGAAGATGAAACAGGACGTGAGATTACGTCAAAATTGCTGACACAGGTACAAAAGCGGAAGAATATTTCGCTGTATCCATATACATGTATGCTGGATATCGTCTGTAATGAGGAAGGATGCCATGGCGCTGTGGTGCGCTGCCAAGATGGCTCTCTTTGCACCATTGCGGCCAAGGTTGTGGTATGGGCTACGGGCGGTGTAGGCGGTCTGTTTGACAGCTCTACCAATTTTGCACACCTCACGGGAGACGCTGTGGCGCTGTCCCTATTACACGGCATCCATCTCAAGGATATCAATTACATCCAGATCCACCCCACGACTCTATATAGTAAGGAAAAGGGACGGCGCTTTTTGATTTCGGAATCCGTGAGGGGCGAGGGGGCCGTTTTGCTCAATGCAAAGGGGGAACGCTTTGTGGATGAGTTGTTGCCCCGCGATGTAGTCAGCCAAGCGATTCACGCACAAATGGAGATGGATCACAGGGACTATGTATGGCTGTCCGTAGTGCATTTGGGTGCGGAAAAGATACAAAAAAGATTTCCGCATATATACCAGCACTGTCTGGAAAAAGGATATGACATCACAAAGGAACCCATCCCCGTGACGCCGGCGCAGCATTATTTTATGGGGGGCGTAGCAGTGGATCTTGAAAGCTGCACTTCGATGCCGCACCTATACGCGGTGGGAGAAACTGCGTGTAACGGCGTACATGGGAAAAATAGACTGGCAAGCAATTCACTGCTGGAAAGCCTGGTGTTTGCAAAACGGGCTGCCAAGAGCCTGCAAAAAACGATCGGTCAAATCGATTTTATGCCAATGCCGACAGACCTCAGCGCTTACGAGGATACGCAAGCGTTGGCACAGAAGTATAGAACCTTGGTGCTGAATGAAATCAAAAGAAGGGATGCGAGTTTTTATGATCAATGGTGTCACGATGGCTCTCAATGTGGATGATATACTGCGTGCTGCCTTAAAGGAGGATATTACCTCTGAGGATGTTTCCACCAATGCGGTAGTGACGGGCCCATCCCAGGGCAGTGCACAGCTGATTGCAAAGCAGGACGGCGTTCTGGCAGGGTTAAAGGTATTTGAGCGGGTGTTTTGGCTTTTGGACCCTTCCGTAAAATTTGAAACAGAGTATCAAGACGGGCAGGCGGTAAAGTGCGGAACGCTGATCGGTACGGTTTTTGGCGATATGCGCGTGCTGCTGAGCGGGGAACGTACCGCACTCAACTATTTGCAGCGAATGAGCGGCATTGCTACGATGACGCGCCGGTATGCGGAAATATTGCGGGGCAGCAAAACCAAGCTACTAGATACCCGGAAAACAACGCCAAATATGCGGGTATTTGAAAAGTATGCCGTAAAAGTAGGCGGCGGCGTGAATCACCGCTACAATCTTTCAGATGGGATTTTGCTAAAGGATAACCACATCGGCGCTGCGGGCGGCATAGCCCAGGCCATAGCTAGAGCCAGGGCTTACGCGCCTTTTGTCCGTAAGATAGAAGTAGAGACAGAAACGCTGGAGATGGTACAGCAGGCCCTAGACGCGGGGGCGGATATCATCATGCTGGATAATATGGATGATGAAACGATGAAAAAAGCGATACACATGATCGACGACCGCGCCGAAACGGAATGTTCCGGCAACGTGACGGAGGAGCGGCTGAAAAGAATTGCCGAGCTTGGCGTGGATTATGTATCCTGCGGTGCACTGACGCATTCTGTTGGGATATTGGATCTTTCTCTGAAAAATTTGAAACCGATACACGGTTAAGGAAGGAGGGCCGTTATGGACGGCAAAATGAGAAGAAAACGGATTTTACAATTGCTTAGCGAACAGACAAAGCCGCTGTCCGGAACGGCGCTGGCCAAGCAGTTTGGTGTGAGCCGGCAGGTCATCGTACAGGATATTGCGCTTTTAAAGAGCAAAGAACCGGCGATTATTTCCACCTACCGCGGCTATGTGCTGGGGCGGCCAGAGAGAGTCTGTGAACGTGTATTTTGGGTTAGGCATAGCAATGAGCAAATACAGGATGAACTCAACACCATCGTTGATAACGGTGGTGAGGTTTGCACTGTGATTGTGGAGCATGAGCTGTATGGCAGAATCTCAGTTGAGCTGCCCATTCGTTCACGAAGGCATGTTCAGGAGTTTGTAGAGAATGTATCCAAAGGCCAGGCCAGGCCCTTGAAGGAGCTGGTACATGACGGTGTACATGGGCATCTTGTTCGGGCGGAGCGGGAAAGCGATCTGGACGCCATCGAGCAGGATCTACGAATAAAAGGGTATCTGGTGGCAGAAAATGTGCAATGAAAAAGACGGCATTAGCCGTCTTTCTTTTTTGCTTTTTTGGGTTGGAAGGGCAGCGCATCCAGCGTAACGCGGGCAATATGAGAAACCAAGCCGGCCTCCTCCGGGTTCTCTAGGAGAAGATAGGGCTTGGCCCCTTCGTAGGGCGGATATTCCGGCAGCGAAAAGGCGGCACGGCCGGCTTCGGTAGGCTTGAAAAAAAGCTGATTGTCGCAGATTACAGCAAAAAATTTTCCTTCGGCAAACAGACCGTATTCCCCAAACATGGATTTGTATGTAACGGGAGCGGCTGCGGACATTTGGTCGCAGACATATTGAACAAACTCCTTACTGCTTGCCATATACTCATCCTCCTTTTTAGAAAAGTGTAGTAGGAAATTTATGTGTTTCCTTGTAAAAATCGGACAATTTTTGTTGATATATGGTGGGGGAAACACCGCATACGGACTTGAAATCATGATTGAAATGTGCTTGGTCGTAGTATCCCAGTGTCTGAGCTAAATAGGAAAGGGAAGGCGCCTGCCCCATCCCTGCCAAGGCGTGGTTGATCCTTTGCAGACGCAGATATTGGCGAAGGGAAAGACCCAACACCGGCTGAATGCGGCGGGATAGATGTCGGGCGCTGTAATGCAGAGTTTTGCTGAGCGATTCGGAGGAAAGGGACGTCGTAGGCGCATGGAGACAGCAAAGCAATTGCTCAGCCAAAGAATCGGTTTTCTCGCTGTTGATATATTGGCAGAAAAGAGCGTCAATCCCCGCCAATAGGGTATGCATGCAGCTGCTTTTGGAAAATAAGGCTAAAAAGGCAGAATACAGGGCGGCGTCTGCATCGGCAAGCGGAATACGAAGATCGACGGCATCCTTGACAGATAAGCCGAGAAGCTGATGTGCTCCGCCGGGCAAAAACTCTACAAAAAAACGATAAGGCGTTTGTTTAAAATCATTGTACACTTCCACGGTATGCGTCGTAGGCCCCCAAAAATGGGCCTGTATGCCGGAAGGGCCAAAGGCAAAGACCAAGCATCCGCTGGCATCCGGAATCAAGGTTAGATGGGCCGGCCCGCTGACGCATGGCGGGGAAAGCGTATAATGGGCAATATATTTTTTAAGCGCAGGGTGGGGATGAAAATAAAGGTGGCTGGGCGATGCGGAAAAAAGCGCATCCGACATGCGGGCGCCAAAAAAGCAAGCGGGCGTGCAAAAGCTCAGCGACGCCATGGCTGCTCCTCATCATAATCGTCGTAATCCTCATACTGATCCCGTTCTTCGGGTGAAGGGTGCTTGGAGATCAAAAACTGTACCTGCGGCCAGTAATGCCGCCAAAGCGCAAAGATCCAATAGCCCAATAGAGCACCAAACATGCTGAACAGCACGGCATTGACATCAAACGGGGCCAACCCTGCAAAGAAGGGGATAGCCTCTGTCAGCAGGGAGAGAAACAGCGTGATGGTCAGCACCTTAAACGGGCCGGGTCGACGGAAAAACAGCAGCGGCAAGCATAGCCCGAAAGGAAGAAAGGCCAAAATACATCCATACAGATAACCGCGCAGCGAAGCCGCCCCTAAAAAGGGAAGGAAATTGGAGACTTTCAACTGTGCATACACGGCCTTAGGAGACCAATGCACAAAGGAATCTATAATTTCCTCCACTGAAAATTGAAATAAAGCGCTTTGCAATAGACAAAACACATATACCCAAAAAATAATCAAACAGCAGGTGCGTCCTGTTTTTGACATGTGGACAAGGCCCTCCTTTTGTTTTTTACAGTTTGCCATGAATCGAACAAAAGCACAAGCATCCTTTCATCAGCAAGTGGATAAGGGCAAGCGAATGTGGTAGGCTTTGCCGCCGTGCAGATCCGGCTGCTCCTCAAGAGAAGCGCCCAAAAAACGAAAAATGGTATCGGCAACGGCCAGATCCAGGCTACTGGGTCGTAGCTTTTTGGTGGCAATGCGGACGAGGCGGCTGCGGGTTTTGGTTCGCGTGCCATGGCAGGATACTTCAAGGGAAAGATGAGAATCGTGCAGCGCCATGGCAACATGTACCGTGCTGCCCGGCTGTCGCTGAGCGGTACAGCTAAGAATCAAATGGGAGAGCGCCTGGGGGAAAAATTGATGATCCGTCCGAACGGCAGCAGCCGGAGGCATAGAAAACTCGCAGTGCATACCACGCGCCTCAAGAGAGGGAGAAACCAGTGTTTGAGTGGCTTGCACCAGCGAGGCAAGTGGATATGTTTGAAAGTCTGCGTTTTGCTCCATATCCTCCTGTAGGGAGGAAAGCTTGGTCAGAAGCAGTAGAAACTCCTGTGTTTTATCCAGCTGTGTCTTTAGCTTTTTGCAAAATTGTTGATACTTTTCCTCATCCAAATTTTTTTGCAGCACGATTTCGGTCAGTGTACGCGCAGATTGCAGCGGCTGCCCTACCAACTCGGAAAGCTCTTGTACAGCTTGGCGAATGGGGATGTTTTCTGCTGTGGGCTCATTGCTTACAAGCGATAAAAGCTGTGTAGATGCTGTACGCGAAACGCCGCGGACATTTTTTACCATGCGCCTGGTTCCGTAGACGAGCTTGGCGCCCCTCAACAGCATGACAAACAGCATAAAGGCAGTAAAAAGCGCCCTGGCGCCGGTATGCTGCTCTTGCGGCGCATAGCCGAAGGTAGAGAGCAGAGCTTCCCCTTGGGCGGCGGCATTGTCATCATCGGATTGGAGGGAGGCGATAACAGATGGCAGCGCTTCGGGTGCAGCCTGCTCCACGGCAGCTGCTACAAGAGCATCATGACGGCGGATGGAATCATCCAAACGGCTTTCCACCCAGCTGCCAAGGAAAAAAGCTGCGACGACGACCAATAGGGCGAAAATTAGCCAGCGGCCAAACCCTTTTTTGGTTTCTGAAGATAGCTCAATGGAAGAGGAATGAAACGCCATAACAAGCTCCTTATTCTAGATTCTAGATTTTTTTCATTCTATCACAAATGGTGCACCAGAAAGAAATAGACCCTCTAAAGAGGGCCGAATTGGTCAAACGATGGGCTGGGGGGATATGGAAAGAGAATATGCGTGACTTTTCCCTCCTTGCAGTGTTTTCGAAAAGGGGGAAACACTGGTATCACTGGCGTATCCGTTCCCCTCTTGAAGCACGTCGAAGGATAAAACCATGACACAACAATATGCGCAGAGCATTAAAAAGAAAGAACGTCTGTCGCTATATTTTGGAGAAAACTGGCGTCGTGCTCTACAAAGATCATGGTCGGCCGACAGCGCAGGATAAGGTCCTCGATTTGCAGGCGGCTGATTACGTCGATATAGTTTAACGGCTCATCCCAAAGATACAGATGTGCTTGTTGGCATAGGCTGTGCGCCATGGCTGTTTTCTTTTTTTGCCCCATGGAAAAGTCCTCCAGCCTTATTTCAAATTGACTGCGGGAAAATCCAAGCTTTCGCAAGAGAGTATAAAACTGCGTTTCATCCAATCCATGTCTTTGAGCATAGGCTGATAGAGATCCGTGTAAGCCGGAAACATCCTGGGGTAGAAAGGAAATGGATAGCCCGCTCGCCAGACGCAGCATACCCGTATGCCGAATGCTTTGCCCGGCCAGGCATTTGAGAAGGGTAGATTTACCGCTTCCATTGGGGCCGACCAGGGCAAGACGATCTCCGGAGTGAAGAGCCAAGCGAATGGGACCGCAGACAGGCTCTGCTCCGTACGATAAAATTAGATTACTTGCCTCTACCAAGCAGGCAGCGTGGTGGGATAGAGGAGACAGGCTGATAAGAGGCTGTGCATCCATGTTTTTCAAAAGACGAGATTTTTCTTCAATCGTTTTTTGCTGCCGCGCCTGGATGCTCTTGGCGCGCTGCATCATTTTGGCAGCTTGATGCCCGAGATACCCTCTATCCGGCTTTAATCCGGAGCTTTGAACGCCGTATTTACGCCGCTCTATTTGATGAGACCATTGCGCCGTTTGGCGGGCGGAATCGGCCAAACGGCCAATTTCTTTTTTAAGCCGTTGATTGTGCGCAGCCTCCTCTGCATCCTGTTGATCTTTTTGCAGCTGCCAGGTGGAAAAGTTTCCTTTTTGCACTTGTATATCGGCACGGTTGATGGAAAGCACATGATCGATGCAGGCATCTAAAAAGGCACGGTCATGAGAAACGAGGATGAATCCCTCCTTTCTTTTCAGATACGCGCTTACAAGGCGGCGCCCCTGAAGATCTAGATGGTTGGTGGGTTCATCGATCAATAGAAAGCATTGCGGTTTGCAAAATAAAACAGCCAATAGAAATTTGGTGCGTTCGCCGGGACTCAGTATTTGGTAGGGCCTATACAAAATGCCTTCTTTCATGCCAAGCAAAGAGAGCTCTTTTTTAATCTGCCAGGTTGGCACCTCCGGAGATATGGCATAGGCAATCGATTCACAGCACAGAGCGGGGTTTTCCACTTTATAGGGGAAATACTCAAAATCAACTTGGCTTGTCGTGATTTTCCCTTGATAAGGGTATTGCCCCTGTAGCAGGCGCAAAAAGGTGGTTTTACCGCGACCATTACGCCCGACAAGGCCGAGCTTCCACTTTGTATCAAGCTGAAGCGATACGTCGGTAAAAACATTGTCGTGGCTGCCGGGATAGGCAAAGGTAAGATGAGAAATTTGAATGATGGACAATAAAAAAAGCACCTCCTCAGAGAGCAAGAAAGCGACTTTGCTTCAATGTCAAGGAAATGCAAAAATCCCCTTAGGAAAGGGAAAATGAAAGACAGAAAAAGAAAAAGCGCTTTCTTGCAAAGAGAGCATAACAAGAAGTACCCGAAACGGCCCAAATGCCCTCTTTTACACATCGTGTTAGCAAGAAATGTTGCGCATTTTCCTTTTCACATCCAATCGTTTTTAGAATCAACCTTATTATATCCAAACGCAGCGGATTGTCAACCGGCTGCTTTTTCCTTTTCCAAATGCCCCATACGGCGCATTTCTCGAATGATGAACACCAGAGCAAGAATGGCAGCTGCTAAGTCTGCGATGGGTCCGGCATACATGACGCCGTCGATACCAAAAAACATGGGAAATAGTACGATCAAAGGCAAGAGAAAGATGATCTGTCTGGTCAGAGACATCAAAATGCCCATTTTGGCTTTGCCGATGGCTGTGAAAAAGTTGCTGGTCAAGGGCTGAAGGCCGTTGATAAAGGTCATGAGCATATAGATGCGGAAATATCGCTCGGCAAACTGGAAATATGCTTCGCTGCCCGATCCAAAGATGCTAACAATAGGACGGGGAAAGAGTTGAAAACACAAAAATGCAACAATGGAAATCACCATGATGATACGGGCTGCTGTCAAATAGGTTTTTCTCACACGCGCGTAATTTTGCGCGCCGTAATTGAAGCTGAAGATAGGCTGGCAGCCTTGGCAGATGCCCACAATAAATGCCATGAGCAAGATGTTGACTTTGGAGATAACACCTACACAGGCAAGCGGTATATCGCTGCCATAAAGGGAAAGCGCGCCATAATAGGTCAATGTGTTGTTTAGGGTAATTTGCACAGCCGTCATAGCCAGCTGATTGAAGCAGGGCGCCGCGCCTAAAGAGGCAATGGCCTTGAGATGGCAAAGGCGAGGACGCAAACGAGAGCGCGTCAATGGAGTTGAACGGAAATGAAACAGATAATACAACGCCATACAGGCAGAAAGTACCTGCCCGATTACAGTGGCCAGCGCACCGCCCGCGATGCCCATATCAAATGTGAAGATAAAGAGAGGGTCGAGGATGGTATTGACAATCGCTCCAGATAGCATACAGGCCATGGAATAGGTGGGGCTGCCGTCTGCGCGAATCAAATGGCTGCATCCTGTGGAAAAGATGACAAACGGCAAACCAAAAGCTGTGATGCTTGTATAGGTGATGGCATAAGGCATAACCTGCTCTGTTGCACCAAAGATAGCCATGAGCGGGTGCAAAAACAGCAGCGTGATCCCGGCCAGACCAATGCCAAAGATTCCCAAAAAAGAGATAGCGTTCCCAGCCATATAGCCGGCGCGTTCTTGATCACCGCGCCCCATGGAAAGATTAAAGTTGGCCGCGCCACCGATGCCAATCAGCAAAGCGAGGGAGGTGGCGATGGTAGAAAGCGGAAATGCCACATTGGTAGCGGCATTGCCCAGCATGCCGACACCTTGGCCGATAAAGATTTGGTCCACGATATTATAAAGCGCGCTGACCAAAAAACTTACGATGGAAGGGATGCCGAATTTTGCAATTAACTTGGATACCTTTTCGACGGCCAAAGGATTTTCTTGAGGGGAAAGAGAAGAAGAAGCCATAAAACAACCCCCTATATGAGAAAGGATACTTTTATTTTAGTACAAAAAGGGGAGCAAATGTCAATGCAAAAAAAAGCGCTTTGGCACGAAAAAAAGAACGAAATGACAGAACGTAGGGTTGACAAAGTGTGAAAAACATCATAATATATGAATAGATATTCAGATGAATAGATGAAAGGATGAGAGGGCATGCCGATAGAGCAAGAGGTAGAACGCTGTGAATATATGTATGTACATCAGGATGTAGTAAACAAAGTGAAGCAGGATATGCCGCAGGATGAAACACTGTACGATTTGGCGGAGCTGTTTAAGGTATTCGGAGACTCCACCCGTATAAAGATCCTATACGCCTTGTTTGAAGCAGAACTATGCGTATGCGATATCGCGCAGCTTTTAAGCGTATCCCAAACGGCAGTTTCACATCAGCTGCGTGTACTTAAAAACAATAAGCTTGTGAAATTCAGAAAAGAAGGTAAAAACGTATTCTATTCCTTGGCGGATGACCATGTCAGGCGCATTATAGACCAAGGCATTGAGCACGTAGAGGAATAAACCCGGCGGCAAGCGGCCGCTAGAATAATTTTTATGAGGTGCTGTTATGAAAAAGAGCTTCAAATTGGTAGATTTGGACTGTGCCAATTGTGCGCAGAAAATGGAGGATGCCATCAAAAGGATCGACGGTGTCCAAGATGCGAACGTCAGTTTTTTGATGCAGAAGATGACCTTGACCGCAGAGGACGACAGGTTCGACGAGATTGTCCAGCAGGCAGTCAAGGTGTGTAAACGGGTGGAGCCAGACTGCGAAATAAAACTCTAATCAGGCAGCCGGGGAATTTCCGCCCGGCTTTTTCCCCTTGAGAGATGCAGGAGAGAAAACCATGACGAAAAAGCAAAAAAAGATGCTGGTACGCATTTTTATAAGCGCTGTATTGTTTTTAGCGGTCGTTTTGATGCCGCTGGACGGAGTTGAAAGAATCGCAGCCTTTATAGTGCCCTATTTGGTCATTGGCTGGGACGTTTTGTGGAAAGCCATACGAAACATTGCCCATGGGCAGGTTTTTGATGAAAACTTTCTGATGGCGCTGGCTACTGTGGGCGCCTTTGGCACAGGAGAATTTCCGGAGGCTGTGGCCGTGATGCTGTTTTATCAGGTTGGCGAATGGTTCCAGGGATACGCGGTGGGCCGTTCCCGCCAATCCATTGCCAAGCTGATGGATATACGCCCAGATTATGCCAATATAGAGCAGAATGGTAAGCTTGTGGAGGTGGCCCCGGAGGAGGTTTCCATTGGGCAGACCATTGTGATCAAAGCGGGAGAACGTATCCCGTTGGACGGCATTGTGCTGGAAGGAAAGTCTACCGTGGATACCGCAGCGCTGACAGGGGAATCCTTACCTAGGGATGTGGACCCGGGCGACGATGTAATCAGCGGCTGTATCAACCAGAGTGGATTGTTGCGCGTAAGGGTTACAAAGGAATTTGGCGAATCCACGGTGGCAAAGATTTTAGATTTGGTGGAAAACGCCAGCGCCAAAAAGGCAAAAGCGGAAAACTTTATTACGAAATTTGCCCGCTACTACACGCCGTGCGTTGTCATTGGCGCTGTACTATTGGGGCTGGTACCGCCGTTGATTGTGGGCGGATGGACGATGTGGATTCAGCGCGCTTTGATCTTCCTGGTCATTTCCTGCCCATGTGCTTTGGTAATTTCTGTGCCTTTGAGCTTTTTTGGAGGTATCGGAGGAGCCTCAAAGTGTGGTATCCTAGTAAAAGGTGGAAACTACCTGGAAGTGCTGGCAAAAACGCAGACTGTCGTGTTTGATAAAACGGGCACGCTGACAAAGGGCGTTTTCAATGTAACAGCCATCCATCCGGAGCAGTGTTCTGAAGCAGAACTGTTGGAAATGGCGGCGTATGCGGAAAGCTATTCGGATCATCCGATTTCCCGTTCGCTTAAAGAAGCTTATGCCAAGGAGATAGACGCTTTACGCGTATCGCAGGTGGAGGAAATCTCCGGCCGTGGCGTACAGGCGACAATTGACGGCAAACGGGTCTGCGCAGGCAATGATAAGCTGATGGAGGATATCGGTGTTCCATGGCATCCCTGTCATAGGGTCGGCACGACAGTGCATGTGGCCATAGACGGCGTATATGCTGGGCATATTGTCATATCTGACGAAATTAAGCAGGATGCGGCCAAGGCCATTCGGCAGCTAAAAGCAGAGGGCGTTGAAAAAACGGTCATGCTTACGGGTGATGCAAAAGCCGTAGGCGAAAGCGTAGCCAAGGAACTGGGCCTGGACGAGGTATACACGCAGCTGCTGCCTGCGGACAAAGTGGAGAAGGTCGAGCAGCTGTTGAATCATCGCCAAGGAAACGGAAAGCTGGCTTTTGTAGGGGATGGCATCAATGATGCGCCTGTGCTCAGCCGTGCGGATCTTGGTATTGCCATGGGTGCGATGGGTTCGGACGCTGCCATTGAAGCGGCAGATGTTGTGCTGATGGACGACCAGCCCTCTAAAATTGCAACTGCCATACGCATTGCGAAAAAGACATTGGGCATTGTAAAGCAAAATATTGTGTTTGCGCTGGCCATCAAGGGATTGTTCCTGATCATGGGCGCTTTTGGGGTTGCAAATATGTGGGAAGCGGTATTTGCCGATGTAGGCGTGGCTGTTATCGCGATACTCAATGCAATGCGTGCACTCAAGGTAGAGACATTGAAATAAGGCGATATGCCGAAATAGAAGGAAGGGAGCGGTATGCTCAGATTGGAGCATGTTGCCTGGGATTTGCCGGGCGGCAGCGCGATCATCAAAGACATAAATTTACAATTGGAAGACCGGAAACTCATCGTGGTAACCGGCCCAAACGGAGGAGGGAAGACCACGCTGGCAAAACTGATTGCCGGTGTGGAAACCTTGACCTCTGGCCGTATCGTGTTTGACGGGGAAGACATCACACAAATGGATGTAACCCTGAGAGCGCAAAAGGGCATTGCCTATGCGTTTCAACAGCCTGTTCGTTTCAAAGGATTAACGGTACGCGATCTGCTGGAGCTTTCCGTGGGACATGCCTTAGACGAGGAAATGGTGTGCGATTTATTGGGCAAGGTGGGGCTTTGCGCCAATGAATATGTCGATAGAGAGCTCAATGCAAGCCTTTCCGGAGGGGAAATCAAACGCATAGAGATTGCCTCTGTGCTGGCGCGCGACGCAAAGCTGTTTTTGTTTGATGAGCCGGAAGCGGGCATCGACCTATGGAGCTTTAGCAGACTGGTAGAAACTTTCCAGCATTTGCAAAAGCAGGGAAAAGGTACGCTCATTATCATTTCGCACCAAGAACGTATTTTGTCCATTGCGGATGAAATCGTTGTCATCGATGATGGGCGTGTGCGTGAGCATGGCCCGCGCGAGGAGATTTTGCCCAAGCTGTTTGGCGACGAAAAGGCGGATGTTTGCCCGCTTGGGAAGGAGGCCCGTGCGCTATGAACAAAATTACGGAAATGCTGTTGCGCTCAGTTTCAAATTATAAGGGTGAATTCCGAGGCGCATTTAACATCCGAGAGGATGGGCAGTGCGCGGCCAGGCATTCCACAGAACATATCAGAATACAATCCAAAAAGGATGCGCCGGGCCTGGAAATCTATATTGACGCCAATACAAAGGACGAAACGGTGTATATTCCTGCCTGTGTTACACACAGCGGCGTAGATGATTTGGTTTACAACGACTTTTTTGTTGGAGAAAATGCGGATGTTACCATTGTAGCTGGCTGCGGCGTTCATACAGAGGGGGAAGAGGAGGCTCGGCATAACGGGATTCATAGATTTTTCCTGGAAAAGGGCGCAAAGGTACTGTACCAAGAAAAGCACATTGGCACAGGGAATGGCGGACTGCGGCGCATCGACCCGGTAACAGATGCAACGCTGGCTGAGGATGCGGTGCTGGAAATGGATACCGTTCAGATCCGTGGCGTGGATACCACGACAAGAAAAACCACAGCGACGCTGGCTGACAGGGCCAAGATCGTGGTGCGGGAACGCATTATGACAGATGGCGAAGAGACGGCAAAGACGGAATTTGAGGTATGGATGAAGGGAGAGGACTGCCGGGCAGACGTAAGCTCGCGTTCTGTGGCGCGAGGAAGATCTAAGCAGGATTTTATCTCCATCATCCATGGAGAAAACCGATGCAGTGGGCATTCGGAATGCGACGCGATTTTGGCGGATCAGGCGACGGTCAACGCAACGCCGGCATTGTATGCTTCGCATGTGGATGCAGCACTGATTCATGAAGCGGCCATCGGGAAGATCGCAGGAGAACAGATCTTAAAACTTAAGACCTTGGGCCTGACAGATGAGCAGGCGGAAGAAAAGATTATCCAAGGGTTCCTCAAATGAAACAAAAAAGGACGCCTCGGGCGTCCTTTTTTATTATATGAACGCGGTGGCTTGTTGGTAAAGCTATTGGTAGTAGTCCTGGCTGCCACCAAACCCACAGGGAATAAATAAAAGATTCTTTTATTTCGATGCACCAGGCATTGCCGTTGTATGATTTGGCGGGAAGCCCCTTATCCGTTCAGGAGCTGACAAAACCAAGCTCACAAGACGGGATTTCAAATATGGAACGAATGACATTGGCCAACTGCGCTTTGTTTTCTGTTTGGCTGTCGTAGATCAATACAGCTTTCCTGTCGAAAGAAGCCTCCTTTTAAATCGAGTATAACACGGGATATCTCCAAAGAAAGGAATGTGGTGTGTCTTTTTACAAATAAAGGACACGGAGGTACAGACATATACTGATATTTATGAGGTTTATTTGGTTTTAGTATCTGTTGTCCGGCCATGAAAATAAAGACAAGCCCAGCAAAACCACATAGCTACTGGACTTTTTGTGAAAGACACATGAAAAGAATTTTTTGGCTTTTCGGAAATGGGGCTCGAACCCTCACAGCTTGTAGAAAGTTGGTAGAGACTGCGAGGCGTTGTGAGGGCGTTTACAAACGACAGGAGAGCCGAGCGCGGCTTTTTGCGAAAGAGGAGGAGCAGCGGCATGAGTGCGCCCCGATTTTCATACAAAAATCGGAGCAAGCGATACAGAGCTTGCTCCGACGTGGCGGAGAAGGTGGGATTCGAACCCACGTGCCGGGAATCCGGCAAACGCATTTCGAGTTTTATCGCCGTCTGTTAATTACATGGTTTCTCCTGTCAGTTTCAGTCAGCCTTGTACGCCCGCAAACCCGCATGAAATCTGGGCTTTTTGAAAAAATCGCCCGAAAACACTGAGGAATCGCCCATCGGTTCCAATCCACGATTTTTCCGCTTTTGGAAAGAACTGCGGAAAGAACGGAAAGAACAAAAATCAAAAGGCAATACACGGACAGTTCGAATACCGGCAAAGCTTATCAAGATATGAGGTGTATTGTCATGAAAGAAAACGCAGTCAACTGGGACGCTGTTCCCGATGTGATCACGAAGGATCAGCTGTATCGCATTTGCCACATCAGCAAATCCACCGCCCTGTACCTGCTCCAAAGCGGGAAAATCCCCTGCGAGTACACGGGCCGGAAAACTCGCTGCTACAAAATCAAGAAAGAGGATGTGATTGCCTATCTGGAAAACCGCAAGGTGTTCCCCGAAAGCTACTCCGCCCCGGCGGGCTGGTACAAAGGCGATTATACTGTCCAGATGGAGAAACAAGTTCCCCCAATCGTGCAGGAGCATTTGCAGCTGTATTATACCGAGCTGCTCTTCGACTATCCCGATGTGCTGACTACGCAGGTGGTCTCCAAAATCACCGGCTACGGAAAAACCGCCATCAACAACTGGTGCAATCAGGGACACATCAAGTCTTTCCGGAAAAACAACGTCAACCACATTCCGAAGGTCTATTTGGTGGAGTTCTTCTGCTCTACCTACTTTCGCACCATCACCCGCAAATCACCTTGGCACATCCGCACCCTACAAGGCTTTTCCAGCTGGCGGAAAATCCGCAACCTGCACACAGCAGACGGTGAAGGAGGTGCGGAGTAATGACAAATTTTCTGGAAGAGCTGTACTACGGAAATGTTGATCCGCAGGCCAGAGGATACCGAAAGGGCAGTCATACTCTTAAGGTTTCAAAAGACATCAACGAGCTGGAAGAAAAGCTGACCGGGCGTTTAAGCGGCGAGGATAAGGCGCTGTTCCTAGATTTCTGCAACGCTTACGGAGAACTGATGGGCGAAAGCGGCCTTGATTCCTTTCTCGTTGGCTTTCGTCTCGGCGCAAGAATGATCTTTGATACCTTTTGCAGCGACAACGCTCCGTTTGAAAGCTATCTGAAAGATTAATCTAAAATGAGCCTCCTTCCAGCAGAGCGTGCCGTCGGAGGCTTATTTTATACCCGATAGGGTGTATTTAGCTTGCGAGCGCATAGATTTATACCTTTTAGGGTATAATATTTATAGTAATGCCTTGATTTTATACCCGTTAGGGTGTAAAATAAATGCAAATTCGTGTTGAGGAGGCGAAGCACCATGAATAAGATTGCCGCATTTATCAAAGAAAACCGCAAAGCCGCCGGACTGACGCAGGAGGAGTTTGCCGCCCGCAGTGGGCTGGGGCTTCGCTTTATCCGAGAACTGGAGCAAGGAAAAGAAACAGTTAGAATGGATAAGGTCAACGCCGCTCTTGCCATGTTCGATATGGAAGCCGTCCCCGGCAGAAAGTATGACGAATAGCAGACGAAACTGCCATTTTGAAAATCGCACATTCGTAAAGCGAAACCTCCTTTGGTACAATGAGCGTAGCAAAGGAGGTTTTACACTATGGAAAAAACACTATATGAGCAAACGGGCGGCACATACACCATGCAGGGCGACTATTGTCTGCCCAATCTGACCTTACCACCCGAAGAAGAACGCCACATCGGCGTGTGGGCGCATCGCCGCAGACAGTACCTAAAGCAGCACCACAAAATCCTGTACTACAATCTGCTCACTTCCGGCAAACTCCGTTTCCACCTCGCTGATGTGGAGGAAGAAGCGCAATCTCTTTTTCTTCGGCTAGTCAAAGAATACGCCGAGCGGGAGGGCGTGACCGAACAGCTTAAAGCGGAGAATCCAATGGAGTGGGTGCAGAAAATGAACAACATCCGCAGCCGTGCGGCGGAAACCGTTTATGCCGATTTGATTTTTGCGTAACAACAGAAAATAATCAGTAAAGAAATTAGTCAAGTGTGATTTGCCGAATCATACTTGACTAATTTTAATTTTGTGGTATACTATACTTAGAGAATCTATCGGCAGATGGGAGGATGTAATCCATGTTTATCGGCAGAGAGCGTGAACTTGCAGCGCTGAATAAGTTATACACATCGGACAAGTTTGAATTTATCGTAATCTATGGCCGTCGCCGTGTCGGCAAAACGGCGCTGATCAGCCAGTTTATTGAAGATAAAAACGCCATCTATTTTATGGGCGTTGAGAGCAACGCCAAGCAGAATCTCGAAAATTTCAGCAAGAGCATTATGAGCTACCATACCGGCATGGAGACCGAAACCTCTTTCCTGTCCTTTCAAGCGGCTTTGGAATATGTGTTCAAGCTGTCCGAAAAAGAACGGATTATTCTTGCAATCGACGAATACCCTTATGTCGCTCGCTCATCGAAAAGCCTCGCTTCCACCATTCAACTTTTAATCGACCAATATAAAGATACTTCCAAGCTGATGCTGATCCTCTGCGGCTCGTCCATGTCCTATATGGAAGACCATGTCCTCGCCTACAAAGCGCCCCTTTACGGCAGACGAACGGCGCAGATGAAAATTCTCCCCTTTGACTTTGAAGAGACTTGCCGTTATTTCAAAAATTTCACCGATGAAGAGAAAGCCTATGTGTACGGCATTGTCGGCGGTACACCCCAGTATCTGCTTCAGATGAGTGATAAGCTGAGCATTGAGGACAATATTAAAAACACATTCCTGAATCCCAACTCCGCCCTGTTTGAAGAGCCGGAAAACCTGCTCAAGCAGGAGGTGCGGGAACCGGCGCTCTACAATGCCATCATCACGGCGATTGCCACCGGCGCTTCCCGTATGTCGGAGATTTCCGGAAAGGTTGGAGAAAGCACCAATATTTGCTCCGCCTATGTGAAAAACCTGATCTCCCTCGGCATTATCGAAAAAGAGACACCCTATGGGGAAAAGGCGTCCCGAAAAGCGATTTATTCGATTGCGGACAATATGTTCCGCTTCTGGTATCGGTTTGTGCCGGAAAATAATTCGATTATTGCCCGTGGCGCTGCCGATTTGGCATACAAGCGTATCGAGCCGTATCTGTCCGACTATATGGGCAAGGTGTTTGAGGAAATTTGCAAGCAGTACCTCTGGAAGCAGCTGCTCTCCGGCGAATGTCCGGTGGAGTTTTCCTCCCTCGGTCGCTGGTGGGGCAACGACCCTAAAGAAAAGCGTCAGGCGGAAATCGATATTCTCGCCGAGCAGGATAAAAACACCGCTCTTTTCGGGGAGTGCAAATGGACGAATGAGAAAGTCGATCTCGGCGTTTTGGAAACCCTCATAAAGCGCAGCGAGCTGTTCTCCTATAAGAATGTCCACCACTACCTCTTTGCCAAAACAGGCTTTACCAAAGGCTGCGCCGATCGGGCAAGTGAGATGGGGAATGTGACGCTGGTGAGGTATGAGGATATTGTGAGTGGGATGTAATTTCACATTTGAAAGAGAAGCCTCCTTTGACACTATGATGCGGGTCGAAGGAGGCTTTTATATGAATAAGATGTTTAAAAGGACTTATATTTCCAATCTGTTAAACACTAGCAATAGGAATGGTCATTAAAATTAAAAGCATAATCAGGCAGATCAACGCATTGCGAATACAAATATAAGATGCAAATACAAGATTGTTTCTGATTATATTCCTTGATATATTTCTATTAATGCAATCATCATATTTGATTTTTGTATCTTTATTATCTGAGCTCAGATCGATTAAATCAACAACAGACATAGTATTTTCTACAAATAAAACTTTTATGGCCACGATGCCTGCCGACAATAGATATAATATAGCAAATAGTAAGATAAAAAAAGCTGTCCAATGTAGCCAAACAAAAGAAAATCTATTAATTATTGTATTAATCATTCCAGAAGAAGCCGTGATCAATGTAATTGCGATAGTAATCCCGATTACATTAGTTTTAGCTTTGTCTTCAAATTTGTTTTTTGTGTCAAATGCCTCTAAGTATTTCTGCCGAAAACTGTCTATAGAAATCTGATCAAAATTAGCCTTATACGAAGAGTTGCTTTGACAATCTGGATTTTCTATTTTCTCCTTTAGCGTTCTATTTGCTTTAATATATGAAATTGTAGGTAAAATTTGTTCAAAAACTTTTTTTAACCACTTTTTCATCGTTTACACCGCCAATAGTTCTTCAACAATTGCTTTTTCAATTGGTATATTACAACCGGAACTGAGCCAGCCCCATTCTCCTGTAGGATTCACTTCAATAAAATAGTATTTGTTATTAGAAATTATTAGATCAATTCCGCCAAATACCAACTTCAATTTATCCATTAGTTCTAGTATTTTATCTTTGACATTTTGAGGTAAAAATGTTTCTGTATACTGTAAAGTCTTCTTCGGATTTTTTCTCCAATCCCCAACAATATGTTGGCCATTATTGGTAATACTAACAGGATATATTTTTGAGCCTATAACGGTAACTCGTAAATCAAGCTTGTTTTCTAGATATTCTTGCAAAATAATTGGAGCGTCATTAATGTTTTCATCAAGAAGATCTTGACCATTGACCATAGTTGAATATGTAAATAATTCTTGTGTGTCTGTATAAAACAAAGCAGTATCTAATGGCTTAACAACATAATTATTTGTCAATGAAATATACTCTGGCACCACATTACCTATATATGTTTGAGGTACATGTAATCCAATTTCTTTAGCACATTTCAGTTGATAAAGTTTATTTTCAGCTTTATATGTACTGACGGGATGATTTATCCATTTTGCTTTTCCAAAAACAATCAAATTACGAATGAAGGAGCTCCATTGGCTTCGATATAATTGTTCATGCAAATCATATTTTTTATGTGAGCGTAAAAAAACCGGTGCTCGAAAATAAATTCCTTTGAGAGTGCGGTTGCTTACCACATATAAGTCGTCATCCATATATATGGTCATCGTTGCATTCTGTAAATTGTACAATATTTTATATTTGCTAAAATGATCTCGGTTTAATCGGATATATCGTACTTTCCTCTCATATAATTCATAGCAGATTAAATCCGTTGAATAATCAATGGAAGAAGAAATAATTAAATAGTCAACTTCATTCACCTTTTTGATCCTCTCCTGTCTCAATATCACATTTTTTAGAAGTTGGTTTTTTGGGATTATCACTTTTCATCATAGCTTTATTGGAAATGTTTTCAATCCAAAAACCCTCCTTGGATTTATACGTACATCCGTCAGGATTTTTATTATTAATTGACACCTCATATCTTTTTGCTTTTTCAAGAATAATGTGCTCTTTCATTTTGACATCTCCTTTATATTAAACTGAAAACCATATAAATTGGAAAAGTTTGTTTGCGAAATACGGATTTAAAAGCTTTCCGGCACTAATGCCAACTTGTTGATTGATTCGTGAGCTCTGACAAGTGAGTCATATACAGCCAAAACATCTTCAGAATCCCAAGTGCGCAAAGAGTTTTCGTCGATAACCCCGGCGCTTTCCCGGATAATTTTTGCAAGCTGTTCTTCGTCGGCAACAGCAACCACAGCCTGAACAGCCGCATTGCTCTGTGCCTTTTTGAGGTTAAGGATCAGACTGTCGATAGAACCTTTGGACTGCACCTCAAATACATAAATGGCTTTACCCATATTTCCGATTTTGGCTTCCCATACTGCATCCACAACAGCTCCGGCTGTGATTTTTACTTCCGAACGACTGTCAAATCCCAGAAGCTCGCCAATTGCGACCAGTTTTTCCTTGATTTCATCATGTAGGGATTTTGAATCGCTGACAGTCGTTGGCTTCTTGGACTCAGAGACAGGAATTTCCGCAGATTTCTTTTCGGCAAGTGGTAAAATCTCGTCCCACAGAAAATAATCGACTGCCAAGAGATCATAATTCTCCGCACCAAATTTCTTTAGTTCTTGGGCAATTTCTTTTGCAATGGTGCAGACTTCCATATATTTCTTTCCTGTGTACTGATAATTGTATTTTGGCATATCAGAAATGTCCAAGTACCCAAAACAAAGAATCGTTGTCTTATTAAAGATTACATATTCTTGAGGATTAGCGTATGTAAGAAGTTCACTGATTGTCGCAGGCCCCATCCCTTTAACAGAATTGAGAAATATATCCCACCGTTTCTCAATGGGGTTTATTCCGTACAACAAGTCTGCTAATTGCTTTTTCAGTGCTGTAAAACCATTATCGGCAATCAATTTATCCACAACATATTTCTTATTGCCCCAAATCAGCATAGACCAAAGCTTGCTGATGTACTCCAAGAACTCGTCTTCCGACATCGATAACAACTTATCTTTTGTAAATGATTGATAATAAAGCTTTCGCTCTCTTCGTTCCGCCCAATGATCCTCATAATAAGCAGCGTTTGATTTTTGATTTTTCAAAAAAGCAGAAATAGCCGCATCTAACTTCTGTACATTCATGCTGGAACCTCCATATTATCCGTCCACATTTCACACTGGCTCATGACGGTCTGGACAGCATCATCCATACCCTCTGGCGGATACTTGTACTTTTTGAGTAGGCGTTTGACCAACCGGCGCATTCCGGCTCTGGCGCTTTCTTTCTTCTGCCAATCAATCGTCCGGTTTTTACGAAGCAGATCTGTTAGCTCCTTTGTAATGGCAATCAGTTCATCGTGTTCATAAAAATCTTTGATTGCCTGAGGCTTGGTCAAAGCATCGTAGAAGGCGAGCTCGTCAGCTGTCAACCCAAGTTTTTCACCCTCGGCGTTTGCGTCTGCAATTTCCTTTGCAAGTTTCAGAAGTTCTTGTATAACTTCCTCATTCGTCAGCATTCCGTTCAGGTAGCGGTTCATTGCGCCCTGTATGAGTTCGGAAAACTTCTCGGACTTGACAATGTTTGTACGCCGGTAAACCGAAACCTGCTCGGCAATCAGTTTTTTCAAAAGCTCAACGGCGAGGTTTTTCTCCTTCATATTGGCAATCTCTTCAAGGAACTTCGGGTCAAACAGCGAGAACTCCGCTTTCACATCTGAGAAAAGGTTAATAACGCCCTCGCTTTTGATGCTGTGTTTGAGTAACTCATTGATTCGCTCGTTCACTTCCGGCAGGGTAAATTTCTTGCCGGTTCCGCCAGACAGCAGCCGAACAATCATTGTCCTAACAGATTCAAAGAACGCTGCTTCAAAACGCGTCTTTTCATCGACCAAACTACCGCACAGCGAAAGAGCCTGTTTGAGCAGCAATGCTTCCTTGATGTAAATATTCTGTGTTTTCTCATTATCCGGGAGGTTATGTTCAGCAACACTCTTACCAAGTATGAAGTTTACGCCTCCCGTTATCGCCTTTGCTTTATCAAGGTCAGTTCCGGTCATGAATTTTTCATAGTTATAGCCGTAGAATAGATCACGGCACACAGACAGCTTTTCAAGGAACTTCGGGTATGCAGCTTTGCTGACATCGGTGTCGCCGTAGTTTTTCTTATCCCGCGCCGTATAGTCGTTCATAGCTTGCTTCAAAGCCGCAGCGATGCCTACATAGTCAACCACTAAACCGCCTTCTTTGTCCTTGAATACACGGTTGACACGAGCGATTGCCTGCATGAGATTGTGTCCTGCCATTGGTTTATAGACATACATTGTGGCGAGGGAAGGTACATCAAAACCGGTCAGCCACATATCCACAACGATAGCAATTTTAAGAGGCGAGTCGTTGTCCTTAAATTTTCTTGCCATATCCTCTTTGTGCGCCTTATTGCCGATCACTTCCCGCCATTCTTCGGGATCGTTGTTGCCCTGCGTCATGACAACGGCAACCTTTTCTGTCCAAGCCGGACGCAACTCCAAGATGCGCTTATAAATCTTCATGGCAATGGTACGGGAGTAGGCGACAATCATCGCCTTACCGGTCAAGATATTGGCACGATAGTTTTCGTAATGATCAAGAATATCGTCTACCAATGAGTGGATGGTCTGATCAGCCCCCAGAATTGCTTCCATCTGACCGAGTTCTTTTTTGCTCTTTTCGATAACGTATGGATCAGCATTTTGTGCCATCAGGTCATACTCATCATCTATGAGATGCAGCGTTTTTTCATCCAGCTTGAGATGGATGACCCGGCTCTCATAGTAAACCGGTCTGGTCGCACCGTCCTCAACCGCCTGCGTCATATCATAAATATCGATATAATCCCCAAACACTTCACGGGTGCTGCGATCCTTAGAAGAAATAGGTGTACCGGTGAAACCGATGTATGTAGCGTTCGGGAGACTGTCCCGGATAATACGGGCAGTGCCGATGATGGTCTTCGCTTCCACCTCGCCGTCTTCCTTCTGCCGGACCACAACTTTCTCTGTCAGTCCGTATTGGCTGCGATGCGCCTCATCTGCCATGACGATGATATTCCGGCGCTCTGAAAGCGGCTCATCGCTTTCCTCAAACTTCTGCATAGTCGTGAAGATAATTCCGTTTGCCTGCCGGTTTGCAAGCAGCTCTTTCAAATGGGTGCGGCTCTGGGCATGCTGCGGCGTTTGGCGCAGGAAATCCTTGCAGCGGGCAAATTGACCGTAAAGCTGATCATCCAAGTCGTTTCGGTCTGTAATGACCACAATAGTCGGGCTCTCCAGTGCTTCTTGCAGATAATGAGCATAGAACACCATCGACAGCGATTTTCCACTGCCCTGCGTATGCCAGAACACGCCGCCCTTTCCATCTGTGACGGTGGCATGCTTGGTGGATTCGATTGCTTTCTTTACAGCGAAATACTGATGATAGGCGGCAAGCACTTTGAATGTCTTCTCGCCGTCCACGTTGAAGCAGATGAAGTTTTTCAGAATGTCAAGAAAACGATTCTTCTCAAATATACCTTCAAAGAAAGTGTCAAACTGAGCGTATTGGGTGTTCTCATAGCTTCCGTCCGTTGTTTTCCATTCCATGTAGCGATCTTCGCCGGAGGTAAGCGTTCCAGCTTTAGAAGTGGTCATGTCGCTCATGACGCAGACTGCATTATAAATGAACATGGAAGGAATCTCATACATATAGTTGCGAAGCTGGCGGTATGCGTCGGAAGCGTCCGTCTCTTCACGGGAGGGAGATTTCAGTTCCACTACCACAAGGGGCAGACCATTGACGAAGAGAATGACATCCGGGCGTTTCTCGGAGTTTTCGATAAAAGTCCACTGGTTGGCAACGGTAAAATCGTTATTGGCAGGATTTTTGAAGTCAACAAGGTAGACAAGGGGGGAGCGTTCCTCGCCGTTTTCAAAGTATTTGACCGAAACGCCATTTTGCAGATAGTCAGTAAAAGTCATATTTTTTTGCAACAATGAGCCAGACTCAAAATTCTTGAGCTTATAGATGGCCTCGTTGATGGCATCCAGAGGCAAGTCCTTATTCACCCGTTGCAGTGCGGACAAAAGGACATCTTCATAAAGTGGAGAATGATAATCACGCTCCACATCCGGCCCATATACATAGGTGTAACCCAGACCTTCATTAAGCAGTTGAAGAACTGCGTTCTCATAATTTGATTCAGTATAATATCCTGCCATATTCATGACTCCTGTTGCTTAATCTTTTGTAAAACCGTATTTATGATTTCTTTTGCTTTTTCCGTAGCAGAGGATCGATCAAATTCAGGTTTGGTTGAAAGCAGTTTTGTGAGATGAAGACGCATGGTGCTAATTACACTTTCCTTTTGGTACCAATCCAAGCACAAATCAGATTTTAGAGTATCCAGTGCCTCCTGAACATAGGCTGAGGGAATATTGTGTTGGGAAAGTGCATCTGAAAATATCTTTTCAACGTCGATATCTTCCAGAAAAATGGTGCTTTTGTCAGGTTCATCACCGTCATTCATTTCCTGCATACGGTTAAATTGTCCTATCTGAGATATCCCGACCGGAAGTCTCTTTTGCTTTATGTATGACATTTGGTGTTCAAGTTCCGGAAAAAGAGCTCCTTCATTGATGTTATATAAATCCAACTCATCAAGAATTTCTGCTTTTTTCTCACATGGTATTATAAAGCGAGTGGGTTCAAACTCATCATTTAAGTTACCCATTCCTCGCTGAATCAAACTTTCACCAATACTATTTGCTTTCTTAAAAATATTATAGTGCCCTGGAAGCAAAAAGGCACCGCTTTGCCGAATCAGCCTCTCATTATTCAAAGTGGAAATAACGAAATAGTTGTTCTGCAAAGATTCTATTAGACTTTTATAGCCATTTTTTCTGCACTCTTGAGCGGCAGCCGAAGAATACAATCCGTGTTCAATCAATAGTTGCAAGCATTTCTCAAGTGTCAGATCGCCTTGAATTTTTAAGGATGACAATAACGCCACCGTTTCTATTTCAATATCTTGAAAGCCTCGTCCGTAGGCACGCTTGTAAAATACAGCACCATCAGTTGGTGTAATCTTTTTTGAAGAAGCTTCCTCATTTTCTTCAATTTCATCATGCTGTTGACAGGCGAAATAGAGTGCAACAAGCGGATTGGTTGTCACATCAAGCAAACGTGTCGGTAATCCATAATGTTGAAGTTTGGTAAGTCGTTCAAAGTTGCTGGCAAATGTGCGAAATTCTACAGGATTACGCAAGTATGCAGAACGAATTAAATCAGGCTCAGAGGCGAGTAAATTTCCACGATACACGCTGGGAATTATGTCCCAATCTGAATTTGCTTGTCCACGAAAATAAAAGTGTTGATTGCTTGGCTCCGGGCCCTCTTCGTTCTTGACTTGTTCTCTAATCTCAGAAATCGAGGAGAGATAATCATTCAGGGTCTCAACTAAGATAATATTTTCATCGGAGTAATCTTTATTTTCCACAGAATCATCTCCTCGTGTAAACGATAATTTA